>Ga0207975_100181_pt1 | contig 47360 bp, 25 predicted proteins | sample LakWasMe91_HOW11_2_FD_183913 | JGI IMG/M metagenome (GOLD analysis project Ga0207975, IMG submission 183913) | Freshwater sediment methanotrophic microbial communities from Lake Washington under simulated oxygen tension - Sediment Metagenome... | ecosystem: Environmental > Aquatic > Freshwater >...
CATAATTGGCGCAAAAATCAGCGATTTCTTCTTTGGATAATGTTCCATCAGGGATATTTACGTTTTCAGGTAAAATATCTACTTGATCGAACAACAATTCTTTCATGAATCGTACGTAACTGTTGATCGAATCCGGTTCCATCGGATAGTATTCGTCCAAATTGAAAGAAACTACGTTTCTAAAGCTTAAACCTTCTTCTTTGTGCAAACGAACCAATTCAGCGTACAATCCTTTTGGCGAAGACCCCGTTGCCAATCCTAAAACACACAGCTCGTTGTTTTCCTGTTTGGATTTAATAAGTGCCGCGATTTCCTGTGCCACTGCCGCCGAAGCCACTTTCGAGTTTTCAAAAACCACTGTATTAATGTTCTCAAATCTTTTCTCAAACCCGGTGGATTTGTCAATACTACTTTTTAACATTTTTTGTTTTGTTATGATAGTTTCCATTTTTTTGTTTTGTAGTTGTTATAGTTAAGCTCTTGACCAGCTTCTGTATTTATGTCCTTTGATGGCGAAAAACAGAATCATGAAATAGCAAGGCAATAATATCAAATAAGCCAATTGATTTCCGCTTTTTACAGCTATGTCATTGGTCTGAATTGTTATGTTGATAGAATCGGCCAGTGCCCCGTATAATAATGGAAATATAGCCCCACCTATAATAGCCATAATCAACAGAGCACCGCCAATCTTTGTATATCCTCCTAAATCTTCAAGAGCCATTGGCCAGATTGCCGGCCAGCATAATGCATTTGAAAGGCCCATTAGTGCAACCAAAATAATTACTAGCGGAAGCTCAGGAAGTCCAGGTAATGTGACCATTGTACTAGGAGAGATGGCTATAATTGCCAGTACTAAAACAATTCCCAGTAAACCAGATAATTTTAATGCGGTTACCTGAGAAACATATTTCGGAATCAAAGTCACTCCCAAAATGTAACCAATAACCATCGCAGTCATCGTAAACGAAGTGAGTTTTAGATAGAAATCACCGTTATCACCATACACTCCTAATTTTTTTCCGAAACTTCCGATGGAATCTCCCGCCAAAACTTCAGCTGCAACATAAAGCATCAAGGTAATTACGCCCAAGACTAATTGTGGGCGTTTCAATACTTCTCTTATTTGTTGAAAAAGGCTTTGATGTGCCACAGTATCCTCTTCATCCAGATTGATTTCAGGAAGCGGTGAATATTTTATGAGTACCGCCATAACCAGTATAACCAATCCCATATAGATATACGGTGCTTGTAGTTGTAAGGCAAGTGAATCAAGTGCTGTTTCTTTGGCTGTGGCGTCCAGAGCCGCAATTTTATCGGCTGTATAATCGGCCATGTTTGATAATACCAAAGTTGTTAAGGCAAGCGGAGCAATAAATCCGGCAAACTTATTGGCCATTCCCAAAACGCTGATGCGCGCCGCTGCACTCTCGCGTGGGCCAATCACCACAACATAGGGATTGGCAGCAGTTTGTAGTACTGCCAAACCAGTTCCCATGACAAACAAGGCTCCTAAAAACAATCCAAAGGTTCTTGTTTCGGCGGCAGGGTAGAACATGAATGCTCCAACTGCAATAATGATGAGTCCTAATGACAATCCGTTTTTATACCCCACTCTTTCAATAAGTCCCGAAGAGGGGATAGCCATCACGAAATAGGCGATATAAAAGGCAAAAGTCACGAAATAGGCCTGCGATTCCGTTAGTTCACAAGCTAATTTGAAGAATGGAATCAATGGTCCGTTTAACCAGGTTACGAATCCAAAAATAAAAAACATAAAGGTTAAAATAGCCATTGCTATTAGCGTGCTGTTTTGTTTGTTTGCTGAAGAATTACTCATGGTGTTAATGTCTTTATTATTTATAATTTTAAATCAATGTTTGTGGAGTAATTTGATTTTAAACAATACTTCCATGTAGGGAATTACTATTTAATCTGTATTAATTCATTCTCATCCCAATTTGCTTCTTTGATGATTTTGTAATTATTTATTTTATTTTTTTTAAAGTAGATACCTTCTCCGAAAAGCTTTCAATTAATTTGAATTGATTTTTTGCCCTATCAAAATTATGTTCAGGATATTTGGTTTTGTAATAAATATCGCCGTTTAAATAATCGGTGAGAAAGCGAAGCCCCATTATGAATATCATTGTTTTGGCTCCCAGCGGAAGGTATTCCAGTTCTATTGGAGACAAAAAGGGTTTCATTTTTTTTAGAAAACCTTTGGTATAGGCTTTATAAAAATCGACATTAAACTCTACTAAATCTAAATTGGTTTCATCTTCAGCGGCTGTATTGCAAATAGTTCGTATTGCATCACCAAAATCATAATGAACAATTCCAGGCATCACCGTATCAGTGTCTATAACACAAAGTCCTTTATTTTTTGAACTAAAAAGAATATTAGATATTTTGGTATCGTTGTGGGTTACTCGGGTTTTGATTGCCCCAGATTCTTTTAAACGCTGGATAATATGCATTTCTTTTTTAAGGTTTTCAACCAGTTTAATTTGTTCTTTTGCGTTGTTCAAACGTTCTTTAGAAGCTACTTTTAATGCATCTTCAAATTGTGCATAGCGAAAAGACATGTCGTGAAATTTCGGAATGACCTCTGTCAATTTAGAAGCATTAAAATCATTGGTAAGGGTTAAAAATTTTCCCATTAAGCGCCCTCCTTCGTAGGCTATTTTTTGATCTCTTACGATTTCAAAAGTTACGCTGTCATCAATAAAGTACATTATATTCCAATAATTTCCTTCTTCGTCTTTATAGTACGATTCTCCTGTATTGGTTTTTGCAAATGTCAATACACGGCGTTTTCGTTTCTTTTCAGGTAAATCTTTAAGTTTTTCCTCAATATGACGGCTTATTGCAACCTTATTTTCAATAAGTCCGGGTACGTCCTTAAAAACACCGTGATTTATCCTTTGCAAAACAAAAAAAGGTTTCTCTTTTGTTTTTATCAAATAGGTATCGTTTATATGGCCCGATGCTAATTCCTGATAAGAATCAAATTCGCTTTCATGGTCGAATTTGTTAAAAATGTATTCCAGTTTTTGCTCTAACATTTTACCAAAGATTACGTGGATAAAAATTTTGCTTTTTCAACTCGTTTATGGCGACCTGCACTATTTCTTTGTCCTCTTTATAAGTAACTCCAAACCATTTTGAATCTGATTTCAAGACTTTTACAGTTGCTTTTCCCGATTTTAATATTTCATTTACAATTGAAGGTAAATAGAATTCAGCTTTTAAATCGTCTTTGGTTTCTTCTAAAAATTCTTCAAACAATTTTCCTCCGAAATCAAAACATTTAGGTGTAAAGCCCCAAAAATTCATTGATACAACACAGTTTTCATCAATTGGAACAAATTCATCGTTATCGTCTTTTCGCATTAACTTGCCATCAATCTTTTCGATATGTGTGCGTTCGGTAACACCTGTTAGATACCCCTCTTTATTTACTTCACATTCCCCTCTGGAAACAAAACCGTGATCGGACACTGTGTTTTTTAGCAAATATGCCATTGTATTAAAATTATAGGACTCTTTGTCTGTTTTGGCCAAAGTTTTAGCCATTACTTTAAAAGCTTCTGCACCATAAAAATCATCAGCATTGATGATGGCAAAATTTTCCTGAACAGCATCTTTAGCCATTAAAAGTGCATGTCCGGTACCCCAAGGTTTTGTTCTCTCAGGATTGATATATTTCTCAGGTACATTTTCCAGTTCCTGATACACATAATCTACTTCTGCTTTTCCTTCCAGTTTTTTATTGAAAATTTCTTTAAACTCTTTTTCAAAGCTTTTTCGTATTATAAATACGAATTTTCCAAAGCCAGCTTGTAGAGCATCATAAAGTGAAAAATCTATTATGGTATCTCCTTCCGGTGTAAACGTGTCTATTTGTTTTAAGCCTCCATATCGGCTACCCATACCCGCAGCCAAAATCACAAGGGTTGGTTTGTTTTTTTGTATATTAGTCATGATATAAATAATTGTAAATCAAATGTTTGTTTGTTTTTTAGGTTATTAAAAACGTTCTATTTGTTTATAATAATACAGCGAAAGTATAGATTAAGTTTTAATAAAACAAGGAAAAATATAAAAAATGTGCTCGAACACACTAAATTTGTGTTTTCGAACACATTTTTAGCAAACTATTCTTAAATTTGTGAAATTCTATATTGATTCAAGGCGATGATTTTTAAAAGCGGGTTAGAATCGTTTTAGTCAAATTTTAAATAAATTTTTGGAAGGAGTCTATTTGAGAAGTTACTTAAATGTAAAAAAAACATGAATCTTTTTTAAGAAACAAATATATTTGTGATTATGAATAAAAAATATACTATAAAAGATATTGCCCAAATGGCCGGAGTTTCAAAAGGAACTGTCGATAGGGTTTTGCATAAAAGAGGAAAAGTTTCTGAGGATGCATTAAAAAAGATAAATGAAGTCCTGGATGTAATAGACTACCAGCCGAATCTTATAGCCAGAAATTTAAAGAACAATAAAGTATATCGCATTTATATATTGCTTCCAGATCCTAAAATTGATCCTTTTTGGGAACCATGTATAAAAGGGATTGAAGAAGCGAGACAGGAATATAGGGCTTATAATTTTTCTATTGAAACGTTTTTCTTTAATCCTGAGGAAAAGAAATCTTTCCTGAAGATTCATGACACCATTTTGGGAAAGTCACCAGATGCTGTTTTGTTACCGCCTTTATTCCAAAAAGAGACATTGGAAGTTATAACGAAATATGAGGAATCAAATATCATTATGAATACTTTCAATAATCAAGTTCAATCCGATTTTGTAAGTGGCTTTGTAGGTCAGGATTTATATAAGAGTGGTCGCGTTGCTGCAAAATTAATGGAATCTATTACTTCAAATGGTAAAATTACCATTGTTCATATAGATGAGTCATTGAAGAATGCAAGTCACTTGCAGGAGAAGGAGAGAGGCTTCCGAAATTATTTTGGAGAAAAAGAAAAACAGGACTATTCTATAGTAACCTTAAAATTAAAAAGTCCAAATGTTGAGGTTAATTTCGAAAATTTCCTCGGTGAAAATCCAGATTTGTCAGGAATATTTGTTTCTACATCTAAAGCCTATCAAATAGCCAAAATTATAGCTGAATCAAACAACGAAAAGATTGCATTGATTGGATATGATTTGATTGATAATAATGTGAATTATTTGAATCAGGGAGTAATTGATTTTTTAATACATCAAAATCAAAAAAAGCAAGCCTATTTGGGAGTTACTTCCATAATTGAGTTTTTCCTTTTTGAAAAACAAATTCCTAAAACTATTCTTTTGCCTATAGACATTGCTAATTCTGAAAACGCTGCATACTATATCGGATAGTTATTTAAGATTAGTATTCCGAAAGATGAAGCGATATGGAAATTTGGTGTTTCCGAATTTGGATTTACCCATGTTATCCAGGTAGGTTCAAAGATTCCGTCTTGATTCGGAGAATATTTAGCCCTGAAAATTCCGGTTTCGATTTTATTGTCTTTAATTAGTTTAAAACCTTTTAAAGATTGCATAGAAATCCAGCCTTCAACAGTAAAAGAATCTTGATTTACAGATGACTTGATGTGGATGTCATCTTTTGGCCAATTCCAGCTAAAATCCAAGTTTTTCTCCGGATAAGCAATAAAATCCATTAATCGTGCCTCAGTATCCATTTCCAGACAGTAATATGGGTTTAGGGACTCGTCCTGTCTAAAAAACAATTCGACTCTATCAGAATCATTGATACTAGCAAAACTGTCATCTGTTTTTACTATATGAATTGAAGAATCATGAACGGTAAAGTTGAAAAAGAGCTTTTCGGAATCCCAAAGTGCTTTAAATATAATTTTTGAGACTTCCGTACTGTCCCATGGAGAACAAAAATCGGTCAGTTCTATTGCTTGATTCCACAAAATATCATCGCCTTTTCCAGTGATAGTAAGTGAGGCTTTTTCAATCGAATTAACTACGTATTCTTTCATTTTTGGATTTGTTTTAAGCTGAATTATTTTTTGTTGGATGTTAGAATTAGAAACCTTTTAAATTTTTCTATTTCAAATCAATCAAATTTTTTTGAGCAAAAATAGGTTTGTTTTTTTGTTTTTTGCAAGAGTTTTTTATTTTTTGTGTTCGAGAACATGAAATAAGTGTGTTCGAAAACATTTTTATTAGTTTTTCCAGCGTGAAAAAAATGTTATAGATAGTTTCGTAACAAAATTCAAAAATTAGCTGCAGTTTTTTATAATTTCAAATAAAACGATTTGATGGGTTTTAATAATTAATTTGAATAAATATGAGGAAAACTTTTTTTAAATCCATTCTGCTTATCTGTTGCACTTTAGGATGGATCGGGGCAAGTGTCCAAATGATAAAAACGAATGCCCCAAAACGCCCGAAGGGACAGACTGACGTTTTGAGAATGGCTTGTGCACCAATCCCAAAAGTTCGTGTAGCATTTATTGGTTTAGGAATGCACGGACCCGATGCTGTTGAACGTATGAGACATATTAATGGCGTTGAGATTGTTGCTCTTGGTGAGATGTGTGAAGAGAAGACGAAAGCCGCAAATCAAATATTAGAGAAGGCAGGACTTCCAAAAGCTCAAGAATTTTTTGGAGATGAAAATTATAGATAGTTTTACTGTTCATTGGCATTGTCATTTTAGGTGGAAACTATTTTGAAAGACTTACTAAAAATTAACCTGAAATGCCTTGTATAATTGAAAAAAGGAATAATTTTAAAGAGATATTTATCTTTAATATTGATAAAATTGGTTAATAATTGTACTTTTCAAAATTAATTCAGTTGGTTAATCTCTAAACTTTTTTCCTTGAAGAATTCTATATTATATATCTTACTGTTATTCATACTTTCCTTAACTGGCTTTTCGCAAGAGTATTCGGTTAAATTTCTTGATATATCAAATGGGCTGTCTAATAATTCAGTGACAACAATTTATCAGGATAGTGACGGTTTTATGTGGTTTGGAACCTATGACGGATTAAACCGTTATGACGGCTATAATTTTAAAGTGTATCGCAATAAGATTAATGATAAAAATTCATTATCGTTTAATACAATTTATCATATTGAGGGAGATTATAAAAAAAACATATGGATAGGCGGTGCAAACGGAGCTTGTGTTTTTGATAAAAGAGAAGCCATTTTTCACCCGCTTACTTTTGTTACAAAAAATAATACTACTCAAGTCTTAAAAGATGTAGTTCATCAGATTCGGTCAGTTTCAAAAGAGCAGGTATTGGTAGCTTCACAAAATTTTGGAGTGCTTCTTTATATGAATGGCTCTTATACTGGAAAGCCTGTCGGTCTTGAACAATCGAATAAGCTACTGTTTAATTATAATTCTACGGTTCTTGAAAACGATTCCAAAAATAACCGCTGTTGGGTCTATGTGAGAAATGTAGGTATTTGTCAATATAACTATAATTCCAAAAAATTGAAGGTTGTTTATTCATTGTCAAGGGAAGTAAAATGCATGAAGCTTTCCGACGATGCGGTTCTTTGGTTAGGTACAGATGACGGACTTTATTTTTTTGATACACGAACCAACTTTTTATCGTCTAATTATCTGCCGGTTAATTGTACGGTTTCGGATATCCGTATCGACAAAAAGAAAGAAATGTGGGTAACTACTGATGGCCGTGGGATTTATAAAGTGACTGGCCAAAGTAAAAAAGCAGTTCCTTATAGTTTATCTAAAGGCAAACAGCTTGTGAAAAGTAATTCAATATGGAGTTTGCAAGAAGACGCATCGGGAAATATGTGGATAGGTACTTTACGCGGCGGTATTAGCATGATAGAAAACAGCCCGAAATATTTTAAAAATATTCGATATAATGTAAAAGACAGCGATCCTGCAGAAAATTTTATATTGTCTTTTTGCGAAGATGAGAAAAAGAATCTTTGGATAGGAACAGATGGTGCAGGTTTGAAATATTGGAACAAAAAGAACAATACTTATATTATCTACAATACTACAGCTTCATCTCATAAAATCAGTAGTAATTTTATCACCGGAATAATTAGAGATAATAATAATGAAATCTGGGTGTCAACTTGGGCAGGAGGAGTAAACCGGATTAATCCTGTTACCAATTCCATTACTCAGTTTTCATGTTACAATCCATTTACCAAACAGATTGAAAAAAACATCTGGTTTGTATATAAAGACTTCGATGGAGATATTTGGGCCAGTGCGACCAATGAGGGCTCATTGTATTTATTTGACAGAGCTAAAAACAGTTTTGTACTTTTTAATAAGGCCATTGATAATCTACAGTGTCTTATTGAGGCTAGTGACGGTAAGTTTTGGGGCTGTAATTATACATCATTATTAGCTATTGATAAAAAGAGTAAAAAATTCCAGAAGTTTTTAATTGGGAACCCTATCAGGTGTATTCATGAGGATAAAGATAAAAATCTTTGGTTGGGTACTCAGGAAGGAGGATTACTGCTGTTTGATCGTAAAAAGAATACTTTCAAAAGACTGAGCACTGATGATGGCTTGCCTTCCAATACGATTTTGAGACTGCTGGAAGATAGATCTGGAAATTTATGGATGAGTACTTACAACGGAATTTGCCGATTTGATAAAAAAAACAAAACGTTCAGAAATTTTTCGGTAAATGACGGATTACAAAGTAATCAGTTCAGTTTTAATGCAGGATTGAAATTGTCCACTGGGGAATTTCTTTTTGGTGGAATTAATGGTTTTAATTCTTTTTTTCCAGAAGATATAAAAGAATTTAATCAGAAGAACAATCTATTGCTTACCGATTTTTATGTAAACAATCAACCAATTGAGGAAAGCAAGAATGAACTAATTTCAGAATGGGATTCGGGCAGAATCAAAGAGGTGGACTTGCCTTATGATCAAACAACCTTATCGATCGAATTTGTAGCATTGAATTATAATAATGCCGACAAAATAAATTATGCCTATTATTTGGAAGGTTGGGATAATCAATGGAATTATGTTGGCCAAGCGCGAAAGGCTAATTACGCAAAACTGACCGAAGGAAAATATATATTCAAAGTAAAAACGACAAACTTCAGAGGTGGCTGGAATAAAGAAGAAAGCCTTGTTACAGTTATAGTTTCGCCTCCTTGGTATAGAAGCTGGTGGGCGTATAGCCTTTATTTATTGCTGGGAGCGGGGATTATTTTCGCTTATATTACATATAATAAAAACAAAGAAAAACTAAAGTATAAAGTAAAAATTGCCGAATTAGAGCGAGCAAAAGAAAAGGAAATTGCCGAAAAACAATCGTCAATGTTCACCTATATCTCCCATGAGTTCCGTACTCCGCTTTCTTTGATTATTAATCCGTTAAAGAAAGTGATTCAAAAAGGCAATGTTGAGAACAGTACTTCCATAAGTGATTTGGTAATTGCACATAGAAATGCCAAAAGGCTTTTGAGTTTGGTAGATCAATTGTTGCTTTTCCGTAAGGCAGAAAATGACGGGGATGAATTAAGGATGTCAGCCATAAACGTAAACAATCTTTGTTATGAAGTGTATCAGTATTTTGTAAACCAAGCGAAAGATAAGAAAATTGATTACACTTTTCAGATACCGGAAAGTAATATAGAAATAATAGGGGACTACGAAAAAATAGAAATATCCTTATTTAATTTGATTTCCAATGCTTTCAAATTCACTCCTGCGGGAGGAGAAATAAGTCTTCATTTATCAGAAACTCAAACCGATGTAATCATCGAAGTCTTTGATAGCGGGACAGGAATTGGTGCAGAGGATTTGGAAACTATTTTTGAGAAATTTAAAAGGGTAAATTCAAAAGCGCCTGTAGGTGGAAGTGCAGGTTTTGGAATAGGGTTGTTTATAGTTAGATATTTTGTCGAAAAACATAAAGGTACCGTAAGCTGTACTAGCGAAATAGGGAAAGGAAGTGTTTTTAAATTGACTTTCTTAAAAGGGGAAGATCATTTTAAAGACTTGCAGATTAATATTGTTGCTCCAAAATTGAGCCCATTGGTTGAGGAATTAATGACTGATGATGTAGAAGAAATTATTGATGTAGCTGCCAATTCGGTTTCAGAACAGGAACTGCATAAAGTGATGCTAACTGATAAACGCACTCTTTTAATCATTGATGATAATACAGATATCAGAAATTATCTGATCAGACTTTTCACAGATACTCATATAATTTATAGTGCCGATAACGGTGAGGAAGGTTTAAAGCTAATTAAAAAGCACATGCCTGATTTAGTTATCAGCGATATTGCCATGGACGTTATGGATGGTCTTGAATTGTGCCGAAAAATAAAGGAAAACAGCGATTTGTCTCATATTCCGGTTATATTGCTGACTGCATCAAAGAATCCTGAGACGCACCTTCAGGGAATAAGTGATGGAGCTGACGATTATATTACCAAACCGTTTGATGATGATTTATTGGTTGCACGTGTCGAATCATTATTGAAGAGTCGCAGTAATTTGAGATCCTATTTTCTGGATAGTATTACTCTTAAAGAAAATACTCAGAAGGTTCCGGCCGAATATCAGGAGATTTTAAAAAAATGCATTGATATTATAGAAGCCAATATTCATAAGCGTGATTTTACCATTAAGAATTTCGCAACCGAGATGGGAATGAGCCATAGGACTCTTTATACTAAAATTAAAATCATTTCAGGGCAAACACTTAATGCGTTCATACGTTCTATTCGTATTCGTAGAGCAGCCATGTTGATGCTTACCGAGAATATGAATATTGCACAGGCTAGTGTTGAGGTTGGTTTTGAAGACCCAAAATATTTCAGGCAGCAGTTTGTTAAGCTCTTCGGAATGACGCCTTCAGAATATATCAAAAAGTATAAAAATTCTTTTAACTCAGATTTGAATATTATAAATTAAACAGGCTCTTTGACCGCTTATACTTGGCTTTTGTATCTAAGACGGTATTCTCGGGGAGATATTTCCATAACCAACCTGAAAGATTTTGAAAAGTGAAATGGGTCGTAATAACCCAATTCATAAGCTATTTCTTTTATTTTCATGTTGCTGAACTGCAATAGAGAGCAGGATTTCTGGACTTTTAATTGATTATAATATTCCATTGGGGTAAATGAGGTTTTCTCTAAAAATAAAGTGCCAAAATAAGAACTCGAATAGCCAACGTGTTTAGCAATATCATGAAGCGTAATTTTGTTCGTTAAGTTGTTTTTCATGTAAATGATACTCATTGGTATTACATCTAAAACTTCTGTGTCGGCTGTTTTAATTTTTAAAAACTGATCCGTGTATTTTATGCTGGCTAAAAAATGTTGCAGACAAATACTGGAATATTCAAGGTTGTCAGGATTGAAACCCATTTCCAGATTCTGGTAGATTTCTTCAAATAAATTAAGTCTGTCGGAGGATCTGCTGTCATTCAGTGGTAAAATTTTTCCGGAAACTGTATCATATAAAGAGTTTGCGATACCTTTAAAATGCAGCCAGTAAATGCTCCAGGGTTTAGAAATTTCAGCCTCATAGCTGTGTGCTTTGTGAGCGGGAATAATAAAAGCCTGATCCTTGGTAAGCGAAAACTGCTCATTTTCGAGAGTTATAAAACCTTTTCCGTTCTCACAATAAATAAGAATATGTTCTTGCGCACCTTTTGATCGTTTCCGGAAATGATATTTTGCATTGGGATAATAGCCAATGTGCGTTATGAACAGGTTTTTTGTCAGTTCATTTTCAGACTGAAAGTTACGCACGCTATACGGAACAACGATTGCTCTTTCTCCTTTAAAACCATCTGCTATTTGATCCATAATACGGTTACGAGTTTTTTTAAATGAAAAATAGTTAAAGACAAATTATAAATATATAAAATCATGGTAATTTACATATTCTGAAATAATAACACTATAAAATGGACAATGGGTTGAGGTGAAATGTTTTTAGAAAGATATATTATTGGTTGTTAAGTGTCAAATAATTAAAATTTGTTTCAGATAAATACAGTTACTATAAAAAAAGGATTTATTGTTTTTAGAATGGTAAACTTGATTCGAAAATCAATGTTTTATACATGTTTTATATGAATATTACATTTTTGGATGTGTGGCATCTAACGATATTTGTAATGATAAATAAATTTAAAAATTAAAATATATGAGTAAGTATAATTCTTCCTACCTGCTTTTTATTGCACTGGTTTCAGCTATGGGCGGCTTATTATTTGGTTATGACTGGGTTGTAATTGGTGGTGCAAAGCCTTTTTATGAAGTTTTTTTTAAAATAGCCAATTCACCTTCTATGCAAGGCTTGGTTATGGGAAGCGCCATTTTAGGCTGTTTGCTGGGTGTAATGATTTCCGGGAGTTTATCTGATAAATACGGAAGAAAACCACTGATGATAGTCGCTTCAATATTTTTTACGCTGGCAGCAGTGGGTACCGGAATAGTCGATACTATCGAATGGTTCATCATCTGGAGAGTGGTTGGCGGTATCGGAATTGGAATCGCTTCCAATCTTTCGCCAATGTATATAGCCGAAATTGCACCAAGTGAATCCAGAGGAAAATTTGTTTCGATTAATCAATTGACTGTTGTAATAGGGATATTGGCAGCTCAGATTGTAAACTGGTTGATTGCTGATCCAATTATAGAAGGTCAGGATATTTTGAATTCATGGAACGGTCAGTGGGGCTGGAGATACATGTTTTGGGCAGGAGCCATTCCGTCAGTAGCTTTTTTTATTTTGATACTAATTATACCCGAAAGCCCAAGATGGTTGGCGAGTCAGCGTAAATATGATAAAGCCGAATCCGTTTTCACTAAAATTGGCGGGTTAGCTTTTGCAAAAGAACAAATTGAACAACTGAAATCTGGATTTGATGATGTCAAAGAAGAAGCCAATTATAAAATGCTTTTTGAAGGCAAAATGCCAAAGATTCTGCTGTTGGGAATCGTGATTGCAGTTTTTCAGCAATGGTGCGGTATCAATGTGATTTTCAATTATGCTCAGGAGGTGTTTTCAGCAGCCGGTTATGGTGTTTCGGATATTTTGTTCAATATCGTAATTACGGGTGTAACCAACGTAATTTTTACATTCGCAGGAATGTATTTTGTAGATAGATGGGGACGAAGAACGCTGATGCTTATCGGTTCAATCGGGTTATTCTTTGTTTATACAATGTTAGGTGCCTGTTATTATTTTGAAATAACCGGAATTGCCGTTTTAGCACTTGTTATTGCAGCAATTTCATTCTACGCCATGACGTTGGCACCGATTACTTGGGTCGTATTATCCGAAATATTCCCGACAAAAATACGTGCCATGGCAATGGCAGTTTCGACTTTTGCCCTTTGGATAGCCTGTTTTGTACTTACTTACACTTTCCCCATCTTAAACAGTAGTCTTGGTTCTTATGGAACATTCTGGCTTTATGGAGGTATCTGCCTGGCCGGATTCTTTTTTCTTCGTGTTTCCCTTCCGGAAACCAAAGGGAAGTCTTTAGAGGAAATAGAAAATGAATTGATAAAATAATAACATATCATAAAATGGAAAATACAATTGCTGATAATTCGCAAGCAAAACAATCAATAAATGAAACTGCTCAGGATGAAAAAATCACGGCTTATTTAATACAATCTACCGTTAACGAAGACGGTGTGGTTCGCGTTTGGGAAGAAGATATTTTACTCCCGACCTATCAAATTGGCGAAGAAGAAAAAAATCCAATATTTCTTGAAAAACGTGTGTATCAAGGAAGCTCTGGATCGGTTTATCCTTATCCTGTAGTCGAAAAATTATCTGATGAAAAGGTTGATAAATCCTATCACGCTGTTTTTTTAGAAAACAAATACATTAAAATAATGATTCTGCCAGAGTTGGGCGGGCGTGTACACATGGCGTATGATAAAGTAAAACAGCGTCATTTTGTGTACTACAATCAGGTTATAAAGCCAGCTCTTGTGGGACTTACAGGACCTTGGATTTCGGGTGGAATTGAGTTCAACTGGCCACAGCACCACCGTCCGAGTACTTTTTTGCCTACGGATTATAATATTGAGGAAAATGAAGACGGAAGCAAAACAATCTGGTGTAATGAGGTGGAAAGAATGTTTAGAACCAAAGGAATGCAGGGATTCACGTTGCATCCTGATAAAGCTTACATCGAAATTAAAGTAAAAATCTATAATCGTACTGCTTTCCCACAAACGTTCCTTTGGTGGGCGAATCCTGCTGTGGTGGTGAATGATGGTTATAAATCGGTTTTTCCACCTGATGTGAATGCGGTATTTGACCACGGAAAAAGAGACGTTTCCAAGTTTCCGATTGCAACTGGAGAATATTACAAACAGGATTATTCGGCTGGAGTCGATATTTCGAAGTATAAAAACATTCCGGTTCCAACATCGTATATGGCGGTACAGTCCAAATATAATTTTGTTGGAGGTTATGAAGATGATGTGCAGGCAGGATTATTGCACGTTGCCAATCATCATGTATCACCGGGGAAAAAACAATGGACTTGGGGGAACGGAGATTTTGGTTTGGCTTGGGACAGAAATTTAACCGATAAAGACGGTCCGTATATCGAATTAATGACAGGAGTTTTCACAGATAATCAGCCTGATTTTTCTTGGCTTCAGGCTTATGAGGAAAAATCCTGGGTACAATATTTCATGCCGTATGCCGAAGTGGGTTATGTAAAAAATGCAACCAAAGATGCGATCATAAACATCGAAGTTGAAGGAAACGAAGCGGATCTGATTTTGTACACAACAAGTCTTTATGAGAACTTAAAAATCGAATTAAAAGACAGTCAAAACATGGTATTGTTTGAGGATGAAATCACGATTTCTCCTGTAAACCCTTATAAAAAAAAGGTTTCAATTGGAGAAACAGCATCTGAGGATTTAATTTTTACAGTTTATACTTCGAATGAAAAAATTCTGGTGCAGTATCAGGAAGAAAAAGCAGAAATTAAACCGGTTCCTGATCCTGCAAAAGCGGCTTTAGATCCGAAAGATATTGCTTCAATGGAGCAATTATATTTAACAGGGCTGCATTTGGAGCAATACAGACATGCGACTTACAATCCGCTGGATTATTATTATGAAGCTTTAAGCAGAGATTCAAGAGATGTGAGATGTAATAATGCTGTTGGTTTATTGATGCTAAGAAGAGGTCAGTTTGAAAAAGCCGAAACGTATTTCAGAACCGCAGTTGAAGTTTTAACAGAACGCAATCCAAATCCGATTGACGGTGAACCACTTTACAATTTGGGGTATTGTTTAAAATTACAAGGAAAATTCGATGAGGCTTATAATTCTCTTTTCAAATCGACTTGGAATGCAGCGTGGCAGGACGCCGGTTTTTATGCATTGGCACAAATTGACAGCATAAAAGGTGAATGGTCAGAAGCATTGGAAAGAGTGGAGTCGTCATTGATCCGCAACTGGCATAATCACAAAGCGCGTCAATTGAAAGCTTCTATTTTAAGAAAATTAAACAGAAATCAGGAAGCTTTGGCATGGATTGAAGAATCGTTAAAAATAGACCGTTTCAATATGGGCTGCCGATTTGAGAAATATCTGCTGACAAAAGACCAGACTGTATTGGACGAAATGAATACCATCATGCGTCAATGGGAACACGGTTATATTGAGTATGCGTTGGATTTTGCGGGAGCGGGATTGTATGACGAAGCTTCTTTATTACTTCAGGAATCTATTACTGATGCCGGAGAAGTTTATCCAATGGTGTATTATGCTTTGGGTTATTTTGCGTCAATGGCTGGGAATAAAGATAAAGCTTTAGAATGGTATAAAAAAGCGGCTAAACAGTCACCGGAGAAATGTTTTCCAAACCGTATTGAAGAAGTTACTATTCTGCAGGATGCTATTCGTTTAAATTCGCAAGATGCAAAAGCTCCATATTATTTAGGGAATTTCTGGTATGCTTTCCGCCAATATGAGGATGCTGTAAAATGCTGGGAGCTGTCATACAGCATTGATGATAAGTTTCCTACCTTGTTAAGAAACCTTGCTCTGGCTTATTTCAACAAAACAAATGACAAAGTTAAGGCTCAGGAAATGCTAGAAAAAGCATTTGCATTGGATACAGCCGATTCAAGGATTTTTATGGAGCTGGATCAGTTGTATAAGAAAATTGGAAAATCGCCTGAATATAGATTAGAAGTTTTAAATCAATATCCAAATTTGGTTGAAGAACGTGATGATTTGTGTATTGAACGCATTACACTTTATAATCAGATAGGGAAATATGCTGTTGCAAAAGAATTGATCTCACAGCGAAAATTCCACCCTTGGGAAGGCGGAGAAGGAAAAGTAACAGGACAATATACTTTATGCAGGGTAGAATTAGCTAAAATAGCAATTGCAGAAAATCGTTTTGCAGATGCCTTACAATTATTGAAAGAAACTGAATTTTATCCGCACAATTTAGGTGAAGGAAAACTAAAAAATGCTGAGGAAAACGAAGTTTTTTATTATAAAGGTTTAGCTTATAAAGGTCTTGGTGATTTAGAAAATGCAACTGCAAATTTTGTAGAGGCGACACTCGGATCTTCAGAACCGGTTCAGGCCTTTTTCTATAACGATCAGCAGCCGGATAAGATTTTTTACCAGGGATTGGCTTGGCGTGAATTAGGTGATGAAGACAAAGCTCGAAGCCGTTTCAATAAACTGCTGGCTCACGGAGAGAAATATTTATTTGAAAAATCAAGAATCGATTATTTCGCTGTTTCGCTTCCCGATCTTGCGATTTGGGATGATGATTTGAATGTTAGAAATCAGGTGCATTGCTATTATGTAATGGCTTTAGGTCACAGCGGATTAGGTAATGAAAATGAATCTGAAAAATATTATCAGAAAGTGAAACAATTAGATATCAATAAACAGACCTTTCGTAAATAGAAAGGTTTTGTTTCCGATATCATAATTATAAAATTTAATAAAATGAAAATCAAACATATCATAACAGCTGTTCTTTGTCTGCTGTTTCTCTCTTCATGGGATTCTAGGGAGAAAATGGTTATGGATATTGCAGGAGAATGGACCGTGCAGCTCGACAGCACAGACAGCGGACTGAAAAACGGCTGGCAGAACATGAGTTTTAAGCAATTGATGAAATTGCCGGGGACTACTGATGATGCGGGTCTTGGAGTTCCTAATAAACTAAAACCAAGTTTAGAGAAACTTCAAATGAGTCATCTAACGCGGAAAAACAGTTATCTGGGAGCGGCTTGGTACACGCGCGAAATCTTGGTGCCGAAAGATTGGAAAGGGAAAGAATTTATTCTAAAATTGGAGCGCGTTATTTGGAAAACCAATGTTTGGATTGATGGGAATGAACTTCCATCGGAACAAAACAGTCTGATAGCACCGCATTATTTTGACCTCACAAAATATCTTACCGCCGGAAAAACGCATCGTGTAACGATTCGTGTGGACAACCGAAAACAGTTTGATATCAGTGTTGATAATATGGCTCATGCTTATACCAATGAAACACAGATTATGTGGAACGGAATTATCGGTAAGATAGAAATTGAAGCTTTTGATGCCGTTCGGATTGCAAATCTTCAGGTAAAACCTGAAATCAGTACCGGAACTGCAAAAGTGAAAGTGACGCTTAATAACAGTGCTAAAAACACAAAAGGAATTCTAAGCATTACTGCAGTAAATAAAAAAACTACCATTCCAACAGAAACGCTTCAAAGGGAAATTCAGATTAAAGCAGGGCAATCTGTCGTTGAGGTGGATTATAATATGGGGAAAGACATAAAGCTCTGGAGTGAATTTTCTCCTGAGTTATATGAATTGAAAACTGAATTAAAAGCAGGAAAAAATCAATCGGATTCTTCAGTTGATTTTGGAATGCGAAGTTTTTCCAAAAAAGGTTCTGTACTGACGATTAATGAACAGCCGGTATTTTTGAGAGGAACTTTAGAATGCAATATTTTTCCGCTTACAGGGCATCCGCCAATGGATAAAGAAGGCTGGAGAAAAGTTTTTGGAACTGCAAAAGAATTGGGATTGAATCACCTGCGTTTTCACTCTTGGTGTCCGCCACAGGCAGCATTTGAGGTTGCTGACGAAATGGGTTTTTACCTGCAGGTTGAACTACCAGTTTGGAGTCTTAAAATCGGTCAGGATCAAAAAACGACTGATTTTCTATACGCCGAAGCACAGCGTATGATTGATGAATATGGTAATCATCCTTCTTTTTGTATGTGGTCGATGGGGAATGAACTGCAGGGAGACATGACTGTTTTGACCAAATTGATGAGTAGTTTAAGAGCCAAAGATGACAGACATCTTTATACCACAACTTCATTTACTTTTGAAAAAGGACATGGAGACTGGCCTGAGTCCGATGATGATTTCTTTATCACACAATGGACTAAAAAAGGCTGGGTAAGGGGACAAGGTGTTTTTAATGGTGAATCCCCAACTTTCAATAAAGATTACGTTGCTTCTGTAGAAGGAATGACAGTTCCTTTGGTGACGCACGAAATCGGTCAGTATGCGGTTTATCCTAAAATTGATGAAATTTCTAAATACACAGGAGTTTTGGAACCCATCAATTTTAAATCGGTTAAGGAAGATTTGGAACGTAAAGGTTTAATAAGCAAAGCTGCTGATTATACAAAAGCTTCAGGGAAATTAGCAGTGATTTTGTACAAAGAAGAAATCGAGAGAGCGTTAAAAACAGCAGGAATCAGCGGTTTTCAGTTATTGGATCTGCATGATTTCCCTGGACAAGGAACTGCATTGGTTGGACTTTTGGATGCTTTTTGGGATAGCAAAGGATTGATTACGGCTGAGGAATTCAGGCAGTTTTCAGCTCCTGTTGTACCGCTTTTGCGTTTTCTTAAAGCTACCTATACAAACAACGAATCTTTTACGGCTTCTTTGGATATTAGTAATTATTCGGATGCTGTTTTAAAAGATCAGGAAATAGAGTGGAGCATTAACGAAGGAAATACTGTAGTTGCTTCTGGAAATACAAAATCAGCCGTTTCTATTGGTTACAACCATAAAATATTGGATATAAATGAGAGTCTCCAGAAAATAACGAAAGCAGCAAAATTAACAGTGACTGTAAATCTGAAAGGAACAAATTATAAAAACCAATGGAATATCTGGGTGTATCCGCAGCAACAGCCTGTAGATTATGGAAAAGTGGTGTATACAAGAAGTCTTGATGAAGCCTACAAACTTCTGAAAGCGGGAAAAAAAGTACTGCTAAATCCTGATTGGAAAAAGATTAAAGGGATCGAGGGAAAATTTGTTCCTGTATTTTGGAGTCCTGTTCATTTTCCGAAACAGGCAGGAACTATGGGGGTGCTTTGCGATCCTTCGCACAAAGCTTTGGCCGATTTCCCTACAGACATGAATACCGACTGGCAATGGTGGGATTTGAATGTAAATTCGACAACGCTTATTACCGATCGAATAGAAGGTGGAAATCCTATTGTAGAAATGGTCGATAATTTTGCGAATAACCGTAAGTTGGCATCACTTTTTGAAGGAAGTATAGGAACTGGAAAATTGATAATCGCATCTTTTGATTTAGCAACAGATTTAGACAAACGACCTGTGGCAAAACAAATGCTGATTTCGATATTAAATTATATGAATGGCACATTTTTTAATCCCCAAGAGATTAAAAATCCTGAGATTTTGAAAACAGTTTTAACAGAGCAAAAGGAGAAAGGGAAGGAGGACGCGAAGAGTATTTATTAAAGAACAATACACAAGGTTAACAGATGCAAACCTATTTTCACTAATTAATCGCGTAGAGATTTAATTGTGGTAAATAGGTTTTTTTGCTTTAGGTATTAAAATGCGCGTCTATTATTGTTTATGTCTTTTATTGCTAAATTAAGTGTTTTTAGAAATGAATCAGAGAGGATTCTTAAACGGTTCATTTCATTTTTTTTAATAGAAGAATGTGTTTTTTGAAAATTTCAATCGTTTTAGTTTCAAAACTAGGTCTAATTTGAAAATTATTCATTGTTTAAAAAAAAGTAGTTATTTTTCTATATTTCATAATTTTTATCATGTAATAATTGGTGATTACGAATTTACCCTCCTTTTTTTTCCATTTTACCCCTCATGAAACCTTATAACTAACCATTACTTTGCACTTGTTGTTAGAGTAATATTATATTATTGTCAATTTTACCTCCTTTGATTTTCTAAATATTCAAAAAACAAATTTGAGTTTTAAAAAAATCGATTTAGTGAAAATCCCAATAATCAATTTTACTTAACTCAGGATTATCATTTGAATAATAAAAGAAAAAGAAAACGAGACGGAAATGATTGATGCTTTTTTTTTACAATGAAAACTATATCGATTGATTTTTTTTTAAATTCTAAAAATGAAAAATAAACACTTAATAAGTGGTCAAAATAAAAAACTTTAATTAACCTAATGAGAACCTATGATGAACCCCCTTAAAAAAAGAGCTGTTATTAGAGATAGCAGCGCAGGACCACCAATGAATGAATTGATAGAAGTATTGATTCGAAAAGAACTAACCATTTTGGGTATGTTCAAATGCAATAATTAACCGAAGATATTGAGTGAACCAAGCATTTATATCTTAAAAAACCTAAAAAAAATAACCATTAAAATTAAAGAGATGAAAAAAATTAAATTTTTATTTTTTCTTGCTTTTTTTGCCGTCCTTTTTACAGGATGTCAGGATAATGAAACAGGCTTTCCAAGTTCGGCAGCTCCAACGCTTGTTGTTGGGACAACAGAAATTTATGGAGCACCTAATAGAAAATTTGAAATTAAAGCTGCTTTGGCAGATGACTTAGGATTAAAGAGCGTAAGAATTCAAATACCGGAATTGTCTTTGGATAAAGTAATCACTTATGCGACAGATCCATTACTTACATCGTATGATTTGAGCTATTTCTTCACAATTCCCTCTGATAGAGGAACATCTGAGGCATTCAAAATTAAGCTGACGGTAACGGATGTTTCAGGGAATTCAGTAGATAAGGATATTAACTTGCGTTTAGATGGAGAATTTGATGCTCCTGCAATATCTATGGTAACACCAAAAGAAGGAGCTGTTGTCTTGTTGTCAACAAGCAATAAAATGCCGGTTAACTTTACTGTTAATGATAATTCAGGAATCGATTTTGTTCAAGTACAGTGTGCGGCACTTGGTATCAATGATGTAATTCAATTGACAGGCGCTCCTCAATCTTATACATTCAACAAAACATATACATTGCCTGTAACAGCTGCTAATTATGTGTTGACAATTACTGCAAAAGATAAATTTGCTATACCAAATACAGGTTCGTTAAATATCAATGTTGTAGCAACTAATGAATATCCTGCAATTTATCTTTGTGACCAACCAAAAGGTACTAACCTTACAACAGATGCAGTTGGGGTGCCAATGTATTTCCATAATAAAAATGGACAAGATTTTGAATTCAAATATTATGCTGATTCAGATAATAAACAAGTTTATTTCTTAGGACAAGAATCTGATTTTGCACCACACTGTTTCGGATTGACAGCTTCAGGAAGTTTGACTGATGATGTAAATTCTTCTCCAATTATTTTACCTACAAAAGGATATTATTTAATAAAAGTAAATCCAAATACACTAGCTTATACTGTTACAAAATATACACCATCAAGTAAAGTTTGGGCTGATATTGCAAACGGAGTATGGAATGACAATGAAGCGTTAAGAAAACCTTTTGTAAGTGTTTGCGGTGAAGGTGTTAAAGACGCTAACTGGGATACTTGGAATGGTTGGGTTATGGCTGGCTTACACTTAAAAAATAATCCAGATAATCCATATCAATTAGTTGGAGAGATTACGCTTACAGGATCAACTATGAAAATTACTTTCTCAGGTCAATGGTGGAATCCACAATGGAGATTGATTAATAATGGTATTGCTACTATGTCACCAGGAGACAATGGTAATGGAGCATACACAGCAGCTGCTGGGGTTTACAAAGTTATTGTTGATACCGAGTTGGAAAGAGCCTTTATAACAAAAAAATAGTTTGTTATGACTTTGTTATAACATTTAATAAATAAAATATTTAGATATGAAATATAGATTTATATGGTTATTTATAGCCATGTTGTGCAGTGCTGCAACATTTGCGCAAATAACAATAAAAGGAACTGTTAAGGACAAAAGTGCTTTACCTGTTCCCGGAGCAAATATTGCTGTGAAAGGAACAGCGACTGCAGTATCAACTGATTTTGATGGTAAATATTCTATTGTAGTTCCAAATAAAAATGCACAGCTTCAATTTTCTTTTATTGGTTTTACTACTAAAACAATAGAAGTTGGAGATAGAACAGTTGTTGATGTTGTTTTGGAACAAGCAGGCCAAAACTTAGAAGAAGTTGTAGTTGTGGGTTATGGAACTGTGAAAAAGAAAGATATAACTACTTCAATTTCTTCTGTAAAAGGTAAAGAGCTTCAAACAATGACTGTTGGTAACGCAACAGAATCATTACAGGGGAAAGTTGCCGGTGTTCAAATTACCGGTGCCGGAGGTCCAGGAGCCCAGCCGAGAGTACTTATCCGTGGTATTTCTACGGTAAACTTGAGTACAGACCCTCTTTATGTTGTGGATGGAGTTCCAATGGGGACAAATATCAATTTTTTGAGCAACAATGAAATTGAATCCATGGATGTATTGAAAGATGCTTCTGCGAGTGCTATTTATGGTTCTCGTGCTTCCAATGGGGTTATACTTATTACAACTAAAAGAGGTAAAATAGGAAAACCAAAATTCAATGTTGATTTGAGTAATGGTTATCAAATGATGAATAACCCATACCATATGGCCGATGCCGAGGGATATGCCAACATTATGAATAAAGCTTATACCAGTTCTGGATATCCTGAGTATTTGCCAAATGCGGAGCAATACAGAGGAAAAACTACTGACTGGTGGAGAGCTGGAATTGATAAAGGTTCTCCTGTAAGAAATGCTTCTATCGGTGTTAGCGGAGGGTCAGAAAAAAATACGTACGCTGCTAGTTTGAATTATTACAAATCGGATTCTTTTTATAAAGTTGGTGGATGGGAAAGAATTACAGCAAGAATTGCCAATGATTTTAAGTTTTCGGATAAAGTTTCTATGGGAATTACTTTGAACCCACGTTTTGAAACTTGGGGTTCACCGGGCAACTGGGCCGATTTTGATAAAATTGATCCAATCACGCCAATTTACAAACCGGCAGATCAATTGACCGGAACAGAAAATGAGTACAGCATCTATGCACGTTCGCCTTCGTATGTTTGGAATCCGGTTGCTTCAGTAGCCAGATACGATGATTTCACAGATCAATATAGTTTGAATACCAATGCTTATTTGCAATACGAACCTATCAAAGGATTGGTTTTCCGTACTCAAGGTTCTATTGAAGTGGGTGATAAAACACAAAGTATTTTTAGACCAGATTTCGTAATTGATGCTGCACACGAAAAAGCAGAAATCAATAGTGTTGAAAGAAAGAATACTACTAATCACGACTGGACTTGGCAAACAACAGCAACGTATTCAAAAACATTTGCTGATAAACATAATTTGTCTTTGATGGTAGGTGCTACAATGGAAGAGTACAATGGAAATGATGTTTGGGCTTATGGAGAAGGTGTTCCTAACAACTCTGATTTGATGAGAGAAGTAAATGCCGCTACCAAAAACCGTAACAGTGGCGGTAACAGCTGGTCTAGTTCTTTGGAGTCATATATTTCGCGTCTTTCTTATAACTATGACAGCAGATATTACTTGACAGGTACTTTCAGACGTGACGGTTCTTCAAAGTTTATGGCAAATAATAAATGGGCTAATTTCCCATCTGCTTCTGCCTCTTGGAGAATTTCAAATGAAAGCTTTATGGAAAATGCAAAATCAGTTGTTAACGACCTTAGATTAAGAGCTGGTTGGGGTAGAGTGGGTAACCAAAACTTACCAGGTTCTGTTTATCAATCAAACATCGGTCAAGGTTATTATGTGATTGGTGGTGAAGTTGTAGATACTTCTTACCCTTCATCTATGGCAAACAAAGATATCAAATGGGAGACTGTTGAAGATATCAACTTCGGTCTTGATTTTGGATTATGGAAAAACAAAGTTTCTGGGTCTTTGGAATATTACGAAAAAACAACAAAAGATATGTTGTTCTTGAAACAATTTCCAACATATAGCGGTTTTCCAGGGTATTCAACTATGTGGACAAACGTAGGATCTATGAAGTCTAATGGTATTGATTTGCTTTTGTCATACAAAGACAAAAAAGGGGATTTCTCTTATGGAGCTGATGTAACTTTTACGACTGTGAATGTTAAGATGGTCTCTTTGTCTGCTGAGGATGAAAAATTATACGGATCAAGCAACAGAACGTTAACTGTGAAAGGGGATGAGCCAGGATACTACTACGGATATGTAGCTGATGGTTTGTTCCAAAATCAAACAGAATTGAATTCTCATACTGATGAGCACGGAACCAAGTTGCAACCTTATGCACAAGTAGGTGATGTTCGTTTCAAAGATGTGAATGGTGACGGAAAATTGGATGATAAAGACAGAACAAAAATTGGTTCTCCTTGGGCTGATTATACTGTGGGATTGAATTTGAGTTTTGCTTACAAAGGCTTTGATTTGATTGCAAACTTCTACGCAAGTATTGGAAATGAAATTATAAATCAAAATATCTCTGATTTATATAATGGTGCAAGTTTGACAAATAAAGTAGCCGGACTTGAAGATATGGCTTGGCATGGTGAGGGAACTTCTAATTATGTTCCTCGTTTGTCGAAAAATGATAACAATGAGAACTTCACGAAATTCTCTTCTATGTATGTTGAAGACGGTTCATACATGCGTATGAAAAACATCCAATTAGGTTATACATTCCTTAACCAATTTGGTTTGGATAAATTAAGATTGTCTTTGTCAGGTCAAAATTTATGGACTGTAACCAACTATACAGGTGTTGATCCTGAAGTTGGTGGAGGAGTTTTAGGATCAGGTTTTGGAGGATGGAATTATCCAGTTCAACCAACAATCTTATTGGGTCTTAATGTAGCATTTTAATATAAAAGAACATGAAAAAAATAATAGTATCAATAATCGCTTTTGCTGCATTTGCAGTTTCCTGTGATGATTTTATCGAGAAAGAAGCGAGAGGAACTCAAACTTTAGAAAACTACTTTCAAACAGCACAAGAATGCGAAAATTATGTAAACGAATTAACGCATAGATTGTTGTTAACAAACGACTGGTACACATTACTGGCGCCAAGATTAACAAATGAAACAGCTACCGATGATGCTTGGATGGGGAATACAGGACAGGACAGCGGTGCTTTCAGACCTTGTGCGCAGTACATCGTTACACCAGAAAATATGGGATGTATGAACAGTATCTATACAGCTCATTATTATACCATTCAATCGGTTAATATTGGTTTAGAGAAGATGGCTTTGTCACCGCTTTCCGAAACTCAGAAAAATCAATATATCGGTGAATCATTATTTGTTCGTGCGTATTGTTATTATGAACTGGTAAATGATTTTGGAGCAGTTCCATTATATACAACATCTCTTGGAACAGGTGATTTGAAATTGCAACGCAGTCCAGTTACTGCAGTGTATGCACAAATTGAAGGTGATCTTAAAGAATCTGCAGCAAAATTGGAAAAAATCCCAGTTGACAGAAACGGTAGAGTTAACAAATGGGCAGCTTATGCTTTATTGGCACGTGTGTCGCTGTTTCAGGAAAAATGGGCGGAAGCAAAATTATATTCAAACAAAGTGATTACTGAAGGACCTTATGCTCTTGAAGCAGATTTCTTGAAGATATGGGATGTAAATAATCATAACGGTGTAGAATCAATTTTGGAAGCTCAGTCATCTTCTGTACAGGATAAAAGTTTAGGATCTATGCTTCCAACTTTCTCGGGAGCAAGGGGCGAAGACAAGAAAAATTTCCCAAGTAATGACGCAAAAGATGTTATTGATGGTTGGGGATGGTGTATGCCAACGAGTGACTTGGAGAATGCTTATCTTTCTGAAAATGATGTGGTACGTCGCAGAAGCACAATTACTAAATGGGGTGAAGCAGCTTATGGTGATGAGGTTCTTAACCCAACTCATAAATTTAGCTTGAACGACAATAAATCAGGACGTATTTGCCGTAAATATTATATTCCAATTGCTACACGCCGAGCATTGGACAAAAAAGACGGCCACTTACCATTGAATGTGCCTTTGATTCGTTTGGCCGAAATGTATTTGACAAGAGCAGAAGCAGCTTATCAGTTGGGAGATGCAGGAGGAGCTTTGGCAGATATCAATGTTATCAGAGCGCGTGTAAAACTTGATCCTAAAGTTGGTTTGGCAGGTCCTAATCTTTTGAGACAAATCTACAAAGAGCGTCGTTTAGAATTAGCTTTCGAGGGATTACGTTTGTTTGATATTCGTCGTGAAAAAGACCCAAGTACAGGAAAACCGGTTATCGAATCTTTGATGGGACCAAATGGAACTTTTGTAAAATACAATTTAAGTTCTACAGACCAATATGAAACTACCAATTTGAAAGAGGCACAAGACAAAGGGATAAATTTTAGTCCTACTAAAAACTTGTTGTGGCCAATACCTCAGTTGGAAATCGATTTGAGCGGTGGTTTAATTACTCAAAACGCTGGTTACTAGTATGGATTTTTTTAAAAACTATAAAGCAAGCCTGCTATTTGCAGGTTTGCTTTTCATTAATTCAACTTTAATCACGAGTTGCAGCTCATCTGATAATACAAATGATTCACAACCTGTTTCTTCCACAACCAAGGATTTGAATGTGAATCTTGATGCAAATCTTCAGACTATGGAGAGTTTTGGTGCATCAGATGCTTGGCAATGTAACTTTATAGGTAAAAATTGGCCTTCTGATAAAAGAAACCGAATTGCAGATTTATTATTCAGCAAAGAAGTTGATACTGATGGAAATCCAAAAGGAATTGGTTTGTCATTATGGCGTTTCAATCTTGGTGCCGGAAGTACAGAACAGGGAGATGCAAGTGATATAGGTGATGAATGGAGACGTACAGAATGTTTTACTACCGATGGTGTTACTTATAACATGAGTAAGCAAGCAGGACAAGTATGGTTTATGAAAGCCGCTAAGGAACGCGGAGTTGAAAAATTATTGGCTTTCGCAAATAGTGCTCCTGTTTATTTAACCAATAATGGCAAAGCACATGCAAGCATAAAAGAATTTTACAATTTGAAAGATGGTAAAATGCCTGACTTGGCTGATTTTTGGGTAAATGCTATTGACAAGTTAAAAACAGAACATGGTTTGACAATAGATTACATCAGTCCGTTCAACGAACCACAATATGAGTGGGACGGAACTAGTCAGGAGGGATCACCGGCAACCAATGCCAATATTTACAGTTTTGTAAATATTCTATCTCCAAAATTGCAGTCAAAAGGACTTAGTTCCCAAATTGTAGTTGGCGAAGCAGGAGCTTATGAACCACTTTATAAAACAGTAAGCGGTACAGAAAGCAGATCCAATCAAATTGATTATTTCTTTGGACCAAATTCTACCAAAAATATTGCAGGCTTGAGTAACGTGAAGAAAACAATATCAGGACACAGTTATTGGCAGGCATGGCCATTGAGCACGCTAGTTTCTTCAAGACAATTAGCAGCTTCAAAAATTCTAACAGCACCAGGACTTAGTCTTTGGTCTTCTGAATATTGTGTTCTCGAAAGCCCTGGAACTTCTGAATTGCCAGGCGGAGCAGGAGCAGGAAGAGATTTGGGAATGCAGTTAGCGCTTTGGACAGCTCGTATTGTAAGCACTGATATCGCTGTTGGAGGTGTTACTTCTTGGCAGTGGTGGACAGCAATAAGCCGTGGTGATTACAAAGATGGATTGATACACGTAGATGATGGAGCGAGTAAGGGTGCGGGCGGAGCTGATTATTGCAAAAACGACGGTTACATTAGGGATTCTAAAACACTATGGGCTTTAGGAAATTTCTCTTTCTTTGTAAAACCGGGAATGGTAAGGGTTCAAATACCAAATTTAGATAACTCGACAGCTACTACTGATGTAATGGTAACAGCTTATAAAGATGTGATCAATAAAAAACTGGTAATCGTGGCGGTTAATTTTAGTTCTTCTGCGAGAACATATAAATTGAATCTTTCAGGTGGGACGTTAACTAATAATAAGCTTACACCATATACAACTTCAGATGCTAAAAGTTTGAAAAAAGGAACTGATGTTGATGCTACAAATTTTGAAATAGAAGCTAGATCGGTTGTAACATACGTTGGTAATTATAAATAATAAGCTGAAAAAAAATAAATCAGTAGTTTTATAAAGGATGGTTTTACGCAATTTATGTCATTTCAGGGAAGAAGGAAATTAATAAATAAAGAAGATTACTTCTTGCTTGGAATGACAAGGTTGCTTCAATAAAAAAGAAATAGAATGAAAAAAGTATATGTCTCGCTTTTATTGTTAATGAGTTCACTGTTTTTTGGACAAAGAACCGCTACAATTAGCATCGATAATGTCATGCAAACCATGGATGGTTTTGGAGGATCTGATGCGTGGAGATGTCAATTTGTTGGAAAAAATTGGCCACAGCAAAAAAAGGATGCTATTGCCGATTTGCTTTTTAGCAAAGAAATCGATGCGCAGGGAAATCCAAAAGGTATCGGACTTTCGATTTGGAGGTTCAATCTTGGGGCAGGAAGTATGGAACAAGGCGAAAACAGTAAGATTTCGGATGAATGGAGAAGAAGCGAATGCTTTTTAAATGCCGATGGGACTTATGATTGGTCAAAACAAGAAGGACAAAGATGGTTTTTGCAAGCGGCCAAAAAGCGAGGAGTAGAAAAATATTTGATTTTTACCAATAGCCCTCCTGTTTTTATGACCAATAACGGATTGGCTTTTTCTTCTCAAAAAAACAAACTGAATCTGAAAGAAGGAGCACTTCCAAAATTTGCCGATTTCCTAGTGAAAAGCATTCAGGGATTGGAGAAAAAAGAAGGAATTAAATTCGATTATGTAAGTCCTATAAATGAGCCACAATGGGAATGGATGGCCAACAACGGAGATAAAAACAGTCAGGAAGGGACACCTGCTACGAATGAGGAAATATTCAATTTAACCAAGGCGCTTTCTGATAAACTCAAATCTCAAAAAATGAGTACAGAAATTGTTCTAGCCGAAGCGGCACAAATTAACTATCTGTATGAAAATGTAAATGGTGAAAACAGAGATAATCAGATTGATTACTTTTTTGGAAATTCAAAAAACAATATTTCGAAGTTACCAAATGTAAAGAACGTCATTTTGGGACACAGTTATTTTACCACTTGGCCTGTTGACAAACAAGTTTTAAGTAGAAAATTGATTGCAGCAAGTGTAAAACAAAAACCAGGTTTAAAATATTGGCAATCGGAATACTGTATTTTGGAAAATCCGGGAGAAGCTGAAATTCCTGGAGGTGCCGGAGGTGGAAGAGATTTAGGTATGCAAACTGCCTTGTTTGTTGCCCGTTTGATACACAATGATATCGCTCTTGCGAATGCGGCTTCTTGGCAATGGTGGACATCACTTACACGAGTAGATTATAAAGATGGTTTGATTTATTTGGATGACGGAAAAAGCAACGGAGGAACAGCGCCTGATTATGTTAGAAATGATGGGAATTTCCATGATTCAAAACTGCTTTGGGCTTTGGGGAATTATTCCTTGTTTGTGCGTCCGGGTATGCAGAGAGTTGATGTGCCAAATCAGGATGAATTGGGTTCTGCAAACGATGTGATGCTGACTGCTTACAAAGATATCCAAAATAAAAAATTGGTTATTGTTGCTGTTAATTGCGGGAAATCGGCTCAGAAATATAAGTTTGATTTAACAAAAGGGACAGTTAAAAAAAATGAATTGACACCTTATATTACCTCCGAAAATACCAATTTAAAAAGAGCGGACATTCAGAAAATCGATGCGGTTGAAATTCCTGCAAAATCAGTTGTCACTTTTGTTGGTGAATTGCAATAAAAAAGGATAGAGATAAATCGCATATAAATCGGATTTCTTATTAAAAATATGAACTATAATTCAATAATATTAACCCAAAAGAGAAGCATTTTTAGGTTTGCTGTTTTGACGGTTGCTTTGTCTTTTTTTGGCATAGCCAATGCACAGCAGGTTTCGAAAAAGAAATTGCCTAAATCAGAAGCAAAGAGTTCAGTTATAAAAACCACGGCTTATTTATTTGCTTATTTTACAGGAAATTCAAATGATGAGGAAGCGATTCGTTTTGCGGTAAGCAATGATGGCTACAATTTCAGGGCGCTAAATAATAATCAGCCGGTTATTGATTCCAAACAAATCAGCTCATCGGGAGGAATAAGAGATCCCCATATTTTGCGTGGAGCTGACGGTAAAACTTTTTACATGGTTACAACCGACATGGTTTCGGCCAAAGGATGGGATTCCAACAGAGCAATGGTTTTATTGAAGTCGAATGATTTGGTAAACTGGAGTTCATCAGTAATCAATATTCAAAAGAAATACCCAAACAATGAAAACTTAAAGCGTGTTTGGGCGCCGCAGACCATTTATGATACTCAAAAAGGAAAGTACATGATTTATTGGTCAATGCAGCACGGCAACGATATTGACAAAATTTATTATGCTTACGCCAATGCTGATTTTACCGATTTGGAAACCGAACCGAAACAATTGTTTTTTAGTCCGACAAATGGTGCCTGCATTGACGGTGAAATTATTTTTAAAGACAATAAATATCATTTGTTTTTCAAAACAGAAGGAGCAGGAGCGGGGATAAAAATAGCGGTTTCCGACAAATTGACCGAAGGTTATGTTTTGAGAGACAAATATGTTCAGCAAACAAAATATCCGGTGGAAGGAGCTGGGGTCTTCAAACTGAATAATTCTAATGATTATATTCTGATGTATGACCTTTATACAAAAGGGAAATATCAGTTTACAAAAACGAATGACTTAGAAAATTTCTCGGTTATTGACAATGCGGTTTCAATGAATTTCCATCCGCGTCATGGAACGGTTATGCCTATAACTGCGAGTGAATTGGCACGATTGGAAAGCAAATGGGGAACTGCAAAAGATATTTTAAGTTCGCCAGAAGCCAAAGACGTAAAGAAAACAAATGTAAAAGTTGATGATGTTGCGAAACAAGTTCATTTACCGGTAAAATTCGGAACCAATCTTGCTTCTTTTAAACCTGATTTTACAAAATATGCAGGGGTAAATGTTGAACCAAAAACGGCTCAGAATTTTACAAAAGGAGCTGTAAAATATACCGTTGCAATTGAAGGAAAACCAACTGAAACCTGGTTGGTTACTGCTTCGGTGGCAAATAATCCGGCGTTGAACGGTTTTTATGCGGATCCGGATATTTTGTATTCTGAAAAAACAGGCAAATATTACATCTACCCTACGAGTGATGGATTTGATGGCTGGTCTGGTACTTATTTCAAAACATTTTCGTCTCCCGATTTGGTGAACTGGACTGATGAAGGAATTATTCTTGATTTGGAAAAAGATGTAAGTTGGGGAAATAGAAATGCCTGGGCTCCCTGTATTACGGAGAAAAAAGTGGGAAATGATTATAAATACTACTTCTATTTTACCGCTGCCCAAAAAATTGGTGTGGCTGTTGCCGATAACCCAAAAGGACCTTTTGTGGATTCAGGAAAACCATTGGTGGAAAAATTACCAAACGGAGTTTCGGGCGGACAACAAATAGATCCGGATGTTTTCACCGATCCAAAAACCGGAAAAAACTACTTATACTGGGGTAATGGTTATATGGCTTGCGCCGAACTCAATAACGATATGATTTCGATCAAAGAGGAATCAATCAAGGTTATGACACCGGACAGCACTTTCCGCGAGGGGACAACTGTCTTTTTCAGAAATGGTAAATATTACTTCTTATGGTCTGAGGATGATACTAGAAGTGAGAATTACAAAGTCCGCTACGGAACTTCCGATTCTCCGACTGGAAAAATCAGTATTCCTGAAAACAATTTGGTTATAGCCAAAGACAAAGAAGCTGAGATTTATGCGACAGGTCATAATTCGGTAATTCAAATACCGGGTAAAGACGAATGGTATATCGTGTATCATCGTTTCAATTATCCAAAGGGAATTACTATGGGAGATGCCGCAGGATTCAACAGGGAAGTTTGTATTGATAAAATGGAGTTTGACAAAGACGGGAATATTGTAACAGTGAAACCCACTCATGCCGGAATTAAGCCAGTAAAAAAATAACATTCTTAAAAGGGATTGCTAACAGATTAGATTTAAATGAATAACAAAAACTTTATATAATGGTTACTAAAAAATTATTATTACCAATTTTTCTTTTTTCCTGTATGTCTGCTTTTAGCCAGATATCGTTTGGAGATTCAAAAAAAATTAATGACAATTGGAAGTTTACACTTGAGGATGCTCAGAATGCTCAAAATACTACTTACAATGACACTAAATGGCAATCTGTCAATGTGCCTCACGACTGGAGTGTCGAAGGGAGATTGAGCCCCACTTTGGCGAGTTGTACAGGTTATTTGCCTGGAGGAATTGGCTGGTACCGAAAAACATTGAACATTCCCCAAGAGAAACGTGGAGAAAAAGTCTATTTATATTTTGAAGGAGTGTACAACAGAAGTGAAGTTTTTATAAATGGCCACTCTTTAGGTAAACGCCCTAACGGATTTATTTCGTTTGCTTATGATGCTACTCCGTTTGTAAAATACGGTGAAGACAATATCATTGCTGTACGTGTGGATCATAGCAAGAGCGCAGATTCGCGTTGGTATACCGGTTCAGGAATTTACCGTAACGTATGGTTAGTGTATTCAAACCCGGTGCATATTGGTCAATGGGGAGTTTATACTTATCCGGAAGTTACTAATGGAACCGGAACTTTGAATGTGGAAGTGGCTTTGGAAAACGGTACATCTGCCAAAACAAACCTTACAGTTGTAAACGAGCTTTTGGGCAGTGATGGAAAAGTAGTTGCTAAAAGTTCTCAAAAAGTTGCTGTTGAAGCAAATGCAGCTAACAAAGTTGAAGCCAAAATAAAAGTACAAAACCCTAAACTATGGGATTTGGAACACCCTAATCTGTATCAGTTGAAAACAACAGTTTTGAAGGATGGAAAGCCAATCGATAAAACGGTTACTTCAACTGGTTTTAGAACTTTTACTTTCGATGCTAATAAAGGTTTTGCGCTTAACGGCAAATGGATGAAAATGAAAGGTGTTTGTTTACACCATGACGCGGGAGTTTTGGGTGTTGCCGTGCCTAGGGATGTCTTGAAAACGAGACTACAAACTTTAAAAGAAATTGGCGTAAATGCCATTCGTACAAGCCATAATCCGCAGGCACCTGATTTTTATTCACTTTGTGATGAATTGGGATTATTAGTTCTTAACGAAGCTTATGACGAATGGGAATTCCCTAAACGCAAATGGTTAACAGGATGGAATGTTGGAACACCTGGTTTTGAAGGTTCTAATGATATATTTGCCGATTGGGGTGAGAAAGATTTGGAAGATATGGTTCGTCGTGACCGAAATCATCTTTCGGTATTTGGATGGAGTATAGGTAATGAAGTGGATTATCCAAATGATCCTTACTCGCATCCTGTTCTGGATAAAGGAACAGAAGGTTTTGGACAAGCGAATTATGGAGGTTACCAAAAAGATGCTCCAGATGCAATGCGTCTTGGCGGTATAGCCAAACGTCTTGTTGCGGCGGTGAAAAAATACGATAAATCACGTCCTACAACTGCTGGATTGGCTGGAGTTGCAATGTCTAACGAAACAGAATATCCGGGAGCTTTAGATATTACCGGATACAATTATACAGAAAGCAAATATGGTTCGGATCACAAAAAATACCCAAACAGAGTGATTTTCGGAAGTGAGAATGTTCATGATATGGGACCATGGCTGGCAGTAAAAAATAACGATCATATATTTGGACAGTTCTTATGGACAGGAATTGATTATTTGGGTGAATCTAATGCGTGGCCATCAAGAGGATTCTACTCAGGATTAGTAGATTTTGCAGGTATGATTAAACCAAGAGGGTACTTTCGTCAGTCATTATGGTCGGATAAACCAATGATTTATGCAGGAACTTATCCGGTTAATAACGATGCAGCACTTTCTAAAGATGCTTGGCCGTTGTGGAATTACACCGATGGACAAATGATTAGAGTGGTTTGTTATACCAATGCTCCTAAAGCGCGTTTGGAACTAAACGGAAAAGTGGTTGGTGAGGAGAAGAAATATGATGAACAAACTGGAATTATCTTTTGGGACATTCCTTTTACTTCGGGTAAACTGGAAGCCATCGGATTAGGTAATGATAATAAAGTTGTTAGCCGATATGCAATAGTATCCTCCCAACAGCCAAATGCTTTAGTGATTAATGAAAAAAACATAACTATCAATAAGGACAAAGGTGTTGCAAAAGTAATTGTGCAGGTTTTGGATGAAAAAGGCTTGCCGGTAATGCTTTCAGATAATGAAGTTACCTGCAATGTAAGCGGTTCAGGAAAATTATTAGGACTGGAAGCTGGAAATAATACAGATATGGGTGATTATACCGATAATGTTCAGCGAGTATTTCACGGTCATTTGGTAGCTTATATTCAGGCTACAGGAGGTAACGAACCAATAACAGTGAAGTTTAGTAGTAACTGGTTAAAATCGGCTGAAGTGACTATTCTGGTAAAATAAGTTTTGGTATAGGCCAAAACTTTAAGAGATTGAACTCTTTTTGGTTAGAGAGATTAATTAGTTGAGTTAGTTAAGGCTGCTCCTTTTGTTAGGAGCAGCCTTTATGTTTTGGACGAATTAGTTTTTATTCTATTTTTTTAGAAGAATTTCTTTTTAATAAAACTGGTTTCAAAACTATAGTTTCAGGTGCAGTTGGTTCATTTTTATTTTTAATTCGGGACAGAAGTAAATTCATAGCAATTTTTCCCATTTCAAATCCCGGCTGATCAATAGTAGTCAGTGATGGCTCAATAATAGAAGAAATAGGTTCGTTACTGAAACCTACGACTGCTATTTCTTGAGGAATTTTAATTCCTTGCTCTTTTAAATACTGCAAAGCACTGATAGCAGCAGTATCATTAGCAGAGAAGATTCCGTCTATTGGTATGTTCAGCGCAAGCATTTTTTTTGCATTTTCAATACCATCTGCTTCCATTAATTTTGAGGATATAATCAATTCCTTTTTCAAAGGAATATTATGTTTTTTCAAAGCTGCTTCATAACCAAGGAATCTATTTTTGTAAATTTCTAGCTCTTGTGGGCCTGAAAAATGGGCAATATTTTTACATCCTTGCAGAATTAAATGTTCTGTAGCGTCAAATCCTCCCTGAAAATCGTCAATAACAACGCTACTGTATCCCGACTTATTGATATTTCTGTCAAAAAGAACATGTGGCGTGTCAGTGTTTTTTAAAAATTGTAATGATTCGTCGTCTTTGGTTTCCATTGATATCGACATCAAAACACCATCAACCCGATTTGCAGAAAGCGACTGAACTATTTTTTTTTCTCTTTCAAAATGATCCAATGATTGACATATAATAACGTTGTAACCTGCATCATAAGCCGTTTCTTCAATTCCGGCAATTGCCGAAGAAAAGAAATGACGTGAAATTCTGGGAACAATAACTCCAATTGTATTGGTTTTCTTGCTGCGAAGATTGGAGGCCAGTAAGTTTCTTTGGTATCCAAGTTCAAGAGCTTTGGCATTAACAAGATCTTTTGTCTTTTGCTTGACCCTGCTATTGTTACTTAATGCTCTAGAAACTGTAGAACTGTCAATGTTTAATTCCTTGGCAATATCATGGATAGTTATTTTACTGTTCTTCATTTTTTGTTGCAATGTTTTCATTATTCGATTTGCTTTTTGCGAAACTTCTATACTTTTTAAAAGGTAATTTTTTATAGCAATTGTTGCAAATCTGTTTTATTGGTAACAAAGATATTAAATTTTGTACAATCGATTGGATTTTTTTGTACAATCGATTGTATTATTGAAAATAAATATTACTTTTGAAAAAAAAATAAAAGCTTTAATAGATTTAATTTTTGTTTTAAAAAGAATATAAATATTTGAATAATAATTTATTATGACAGAATACAGTTCAAGATACGCTTCAAGTCCACAAGCAGTAAAGCAATATGATACCAAACAATTAAGAGAAGAATTCTTAATTGACAATTTGATGCAAGAAGGAGAAATAATCCTTACTTACTCACACTACGATCGTTACATTGCAGGATCAGCAACTCCGATCACCCCTTTAACTCTTGAAACAATCGATCCTTTAAAATCGACTTACTTTTTAGAAAGAAGAGAAATGGGGATTATCAATGTGGGAGGAAATGGCACTGTTGTAGTTGAAGGAACTGAATATCCTTTAGGTTTTAAAGACGCATTATATATTGGAAGCGGAAACAAAGAAGTAATCTTTAAAAGTGATGATTCTAAAAATCCGGCAAAATTCTACATAAACTCAGCTCCCGCACACAAAAACTATCCAACCAAAAAAGTAAGTTTGGCAGAAGCCAATAAACTACACTTGGGTACAATGGAAACAGCCAACCACCGTACAGTAAACCAAATGATTATCGGTGGAATCGTTACTACTTGTCAGTTACAAATGGGAATGACCGAGTTAAAACCAGGAAGCGTTTGGAATACGATGCCGGCTCACGTACACGACCGCAGAATGGAAGTTTACTTTTACATGGACATTCCAGAAAACCAAGCCGTTTGTCACTTCATGGGTGAGCCGCAAGAAACAAGACACATTTGGATGAACAATCACCAAGCTGTAATTTCTCCACCATGGTCTATCCACTCTGGAGCCGGAACCAGTAATTACACATTTATCTGGGGAATGGCAGGTGAAAACCTAGATTATGCAGATATGGATGTTTGTAAAATAACCGATTTAAGATAAACAAAAAACTAATTAATATGTCGATAAATTTATTTGATTTAACAGGTAAAACAGCTCTGGTTACAGGAGGTGTTCATGGTTTAGGAATGTCTATGGCTAAAGGGCTTGGTCACGCCGGAGCTAAAATTGTAGTAAACGATCGTTCTTCATGGGAAGCGGTTAATAATGCAGTTGCAGAGTACAAATCTGTAGGGATTGAAGCTTACGGATATATTTTTGACGTAACTGACGAAACCGCGGTAATTGAAAACATTAAAAAGATAGAAGCCGAAGTTGGTCCTATCGATATCTTAATCAACAATGCCGGAATCATCAAAAGAACTCCAATCATTGAAATGGAAGTGGAAGATTTTGCGCAAGTAATCAATGTAGATTTGATCAGCCCTTTCATTGTTTCTAAGACTGTTGCTAAAGGAATGATTGAGCGCGGAGGAGGAAAAATCATCAACATTTGTTCAATGATGAGCGAATTGGGAAGACAAGATGTTAGTGCTTACGCTGCCGCAAAAGGAGGTTTGAAAATGTTGACCAAAAACATGGCTACAGAATGGGCTAAGTTTAACATTCAAACAAATGGTATCGGTCCTGGTTATTTTGCAACTAGTCAAACAGCCCCAATTAGAGTTGATGGACATCCTTTCAACGAGTTCATCATCAGCAGAACACCTGCAAATCGTTGGGGAGACCCAGAAGATTTACAGGGAGCAGCGATCTTTTTGTCATCAAAAGCGAGTGACTTTGTAAATGGACACATCCTTTATGTAGATGGTGGAATCCTTGCTACCATTGGAAAACCTTCTAATGAATAATATCATAAAATTCAAAACATGCTGAAAATATAATTTTAGATTGTATTGTTTTTTAGAGAAGTTAAGTATGTTTTTTTTAAAGAAATGACAGATAGTTGTCTTTATCAGTTAGCTGATAGTTTTAATATTTGATTTTTGGTTTTCACGTGGTTGTGAAATTTGGTTTGGTTTTCAAATAATAAGCAAAAGACATTATAACTATTTGTTGTTTCTTTTTTATATTAAATCAAGAAATTATTACTGAAAGAGGCTTTATCACGTTTTGTGAGATAAGCTTCTTTTTTTATTCATCTGCCCAAATTAAAGGCAATAAAAAGTGTAAAATTGTTATTTGTAATGTTTTACTGAGACAATTGAACTTATAAATTAAAGCGTAGTTATAATTATCAGGTATTTTAACTTATTCTATTTATTTCATCCTGATTATTTTTAATTTTAATGCACATTACATTTTTAAATAATTTAATCCAATGGGTTCTCTTTATTATATTTGTAATCCATATCCTTTAGCCAGTATTAAGTTTGAAAAATTACCTGCTGTTTTTTTTATTTACGTTAAGTTATTCGGTTTTTTCATCGAATAGTAATGATTCTATTTTTGATAATTTAAATGAAGCTATAAAAAATAAACAACGGTACGTTCTGCTAAAAGAAGAACGTATTTTAAACTTCAAAAAAAATCAATTAGAAAATTTATCGAAAGAACAGGAATACAATTACAACAAAACTTTATATACCGAATATCAAAAATTCAATTCTGATTCTGCGATTTTATATGTCAAAAAAAATCTTGTAATTGCTGAAGAACTACAAAATAAGACTTTTTCAGATTTAGCTAATTTGCAATTGGCCAACCTATACTCTTCATCCGGAAAATACCGGGAATCGGAGGCTATTTTGAAAAAAATTAACAAAAAGACATTAGCCAAATCACTGCTTCCAAATTATTATGTGGTGTATAGGGAATTTTTCGAGCATTACAATGCAAATAGCAGGAGCATAGAATATATTGAACAAATAGGGAAATATAGAGATTCTCTGTTAGGTGTATTAAATCCTCAGACTTTGGAGTTTAAAATTAACCAGGCTCAGAAAAATGTTTTCAATAGAAAATACGCCCTTGCTCTAAAACAATTATCTTTTTTATTAAAAAATACAAAAGAGGAAGATTCACAGTATGCCATGATTACATATCTTTTTGGTAAAATTTATGAGGCAACAAAGCAATTAGAACTACGAAAAAAATATTATGCACTTTCTGCCACTGCAGATATCAAAAATGCCATAAAAGACAATGCTTCGCTTCAGGAATTGGCATTGGTTTTTTATGAAATTGGGGATGTTGATATGGCTTATAAGCTTACACAGTCAGCAATTGAAGACGCGCTTTACTGCAATGTCCAGTTCCGTACACTGTTCATGTCTGAGATTTATTCCATTATTAATACCGCTTATTTGGAAAGGGAAGCCCAGAGAAAAAGTGAGCTGCAAATTTATCTTTTATGCATCAGCCTGCTTTCTGTTTTCCTGATAGCGGCGGTGATTTATGTCTACAGACAAATGAAAAAAGTATCCAGAATTAGGGGAGAACTTTTTACAACCAGCCAGAAGTTAGCCGAATTAAATAAGGATATTACAGAAACAAACAGCCAGTTACAGGAACGAAATGCCCAATTATCGGAATCCAATCATATTAAAGAAGAATATATTGCGCATTTTTTCAGTCTGTGTTCCAGTTATATCAATAAGCTGGAAAATTATCGTGTTATTTTAAACAAGAAAGCAGCCTTGAAACAGTTTGATGAGATTTTCAAGATGCTTAAATCGACTACTCTGGTTGAAAAAGAACTGGAAGAACTGTATGAGAACTTTGATGTAATTTTTCTAAATCTGTATCCAACTTTTGTAAAAGACTTTAATGCGTTGCTCATCAATGAAGAACAGGTTGTTTTGAAGCAGGGAGAATTGCTGAATACTGAACTCCGCATTTTTGCGCTAATCCGCCTTGGGATAACAGACAGCGTAAAAATCGCAGCATTTCTTCGTTACTCTTTAAGCACGATTTATAATTATCGGACCAAAGCCAGGAATAAAGCCGCTGTCTCTCGAAATGATTTTGAGGAAAGAGTTATGAAAATTGGATTATTCCCCTCGAAAGGCTGATTTTTTATTTTAAAAGCACTACTTTTTTTAATCTTTATTTTGTTTTAATTGTTTGTTTTTAAGTGTTTTAGTTTTTTACTCTACTACTTTTTTTGTTCAAAAATCCTGCACATACTATTACGTTTTAGTTTTACAATATTATTAGGAAATACTAAAATGTCCTGATAGTATTTTAATGATTTAATAAATTAAGTGGTATGTTTAAAAATGTTAAAACAATTGTTTTTTTACTTTTATTAGGTTCATTCGGAGTGAATGCGCAGAATAAAGTTCCAGTTTATCTTGACGATAAAAAAACTATTAATGAACGTGTAGAAGATGCACTTTCAAGAATGACAACTGAAGAAAAAATTGCCATGATTCATGCGCAGTCTAAATTCAGTTCGCCAGGCGTTCCGCGTTTGGGAATTCCAGAAAACTGGATGACTGACGGACCGCATGGAATTCGTACCGAAGTAAAATGGGACGAATGGGATCAGGCAGGCTGGACAAATGACTCTTGTATTGCATTTCCCGCACTTACTGCTTTATCTGCAACATGGAATAAAGAAATGGCTTCTCTATATGGGAAATCAGTAGGAGAGGAAGCGCGTTATAGAAATAAAAACGTACTGTTAGGACCAGGTGTAAATATCTATAGAACACCATTAAACGGCCGTAACTTTGAATATATGGGCGAAGACCCTTTTCTTACTTCAAAAATGGTGGTTCCTTATATTAAAGGGGTGCAGTCAAACGGAGTTGCAGCCTGCGTAAAACATTTTGCTTTAAACAATCAGGAGACAAACCGTAATTCAGTAAATGTAATAGTTGATGACCGTGCGCTGTATGAAATTTATCTGCCGGCATTTAAAGCGGCTGTTCAGGAAGGTGATGCTTGGGCCATTATGGGTTCATACAATAAATACAAAGGGCAGCACTGCTGTCATAATGAGTTTTTGTTAAATAATATTCTCCGTGGCGAATGGGGATTCAAAGGGGTTGTAATCTCAGACTGGGGAGGAGTTCATGATACCAATCAAGCAATTCATAATGGTTTGGACATGGAGTTTGGTTCTTGGACTAACGGACTTTCATGGGGAACAAGTAATGCTTATGACAACTATTATTTGGCAAAACCTTATGCTGCTATGATTGCAAAAGCTGAAATAGGAACAAAAGAATTAGATGAAAAGGTATGTCGTATTTTGCGTTTATCGTTCTTAACTACGATGAATAGAGAAAGACCTTTTGGATCATTTGGAACAAATGAACATGCCGAGGCTGGTTTAAAAATCGCTGAAGAAGGAATTGTACTGCTTCAGAACAAAAACAATATTCTGCCGATTGATTTGAATAAAACTAAGAAAATTGCTGTCATTGGAGAAAATGCAATCAAAATGATGACTGTTGGCGGAGGAAGTTCTTCACTTAAAGCTAAATACGAAGTATTGCCTCTTGATGGATTAAAGAAAAGAATTGGCAGCCAGGCAGAAATTGTTTACGCCCGCGGCTACGTAGGAGATCCGACAAGTAAGTATAATGGAGTTGTGGCAAAAGTGAGTTTAGAGGACAAACGTTCTCCAGCTGAATTAACTGCCGAAGCTTTAAAAGCAGCAAAAGATGCTGATGTAGTTTTATTTTTCGGAGGTTTGAATAAAAGCGACAATCAGGATGCTGAAGGAGCAGACCGTAAAGGTTTAGGGCTTCCATACAATCAGGATAAATTAATCAGTGAATTGGTTAAAGTAAATAAAAATGTAGTTTTTGTAAACATTTCAGGAAATGCTGTGGCTATGCCTTGGGTAAATGAAGTTCCGGGAATTGTGCAGGGGTGGTTTTTAGGTACTGAAGCAGGTACAGCTTTGGCTAAAGTTCTGGTTGGAGATGTGAATCCGTCAGGAAAACTGACTTTTACTTTCCCGGTTAAATTAAATGATAACGGAGCACATGCTTTAGGAGAATTCCCAGGCGGTGACGAAGTAACTTATAAAGAAGGAATTTTTGTAGGATACCGCTGGGCTGAAAAGCAAAAGATAAAACCATTGTTTCCTTTTGGCCACGGTTTAAGCTATACAACTTTTGAATATGGCAAAGCAACTGCTGATAAAAAACAAATGGCAAGCGGAGACCAGATTACATTTTCGGTTAAAGTAAAAAATACAGGAAACCATGATGGGGCAGAGGTGGTTCAGCTTTATATCAGTGATTTAAAATCGTCTTTGGTTCGTCCGATAAAAGAATTAAAAGGTTTTGAGAAAATTTCGCTTAAAGCGGGAGAAGAAAAAACGGTAACTTTTACAATAGACAAAACAGCCTTGAGTTTCTTTGATGATAAAAAGCACGAGTGGGTTGCTGAACCGGGTGATTTTGAGGCTCTGATTGGAGCATCATCAGCAGATATCAAATCAAAAGTGATTTTTTTACTTAAATAATTTTTTTTTAAAATTAGACTATTTTCGCATATAAAATAGTCTAAAGATGAGAAGTTATATTGCTAAAACCTTCCATCGGCAAATGAGGCTTTTGGAAGCAATTTTAACCATGATGACGACTATTACAATGTTCCGTTTTAAATGTTTTTTAGTTTGATTTTTAATATTTTATGGGTCATAAAAATAGGGGATATAGATAATACGAAAAGGCTGCATCAAATTATTTTTTAATGCAGCCTTTTTTCTTAAAATTTGTAAACCTAAATTTACTAATTAGCTTCTTTTGAAAATGAAAGTGCTTTTTTAGATTTTTGCTGAATAGAGATAATCAAGAAATTTAAAAATTCCAGCCTAATGTTGCTCCAAAAGAAACTGGTCGAATTTCAGCATTTTTATTCATACTGTAAATACCATTGGCATCTCTATTTGAAACCGATGTAGGATTATAACCTATAGCGGATTTATTGCTGTCTTGATCAAGTATAGATCCATATCCATTTTCAAGGAACATTGCAGCATATAAAGAATTCTTTGCTCCCATATCAAAAGCAAAACCTAATTCGAAAGAGCTCATTATAATCCCCTTCGTATTATATTCTCCTGTTGCTGAATAATTGTTCTGTACTCCAAAACCATATTCTGGCAAATCATTAATATTTAAATTGACATCTGGATAATAAGCGCTTGCATTCACAGAATTTGCAGTGGCTTCTATTTTATACTTTACAGGCAAAAAATATTTTGCACCTGCTCTAAAAATGAAATCAATCCCTTTATTAATATTGGTTTTATATTGCAGGAAAAGTGGAATTTGAACAGCATGCAAGGTTTGTTTTTCTTTATAATTGCTTATGGCGATATTATAAATGAATGCTGAGCCAGTTGCATCAATCTCATAACTAGAGAGATTATAGGATGAATTAGTCAAAAAGACTTCTTGTTTATATTGAGAGAATTCTAGCCCTGTACCAAGTCCTATATGATTTGTAAATGAATAGATGTAGCCTGCTTTTACAGCTCCTCCAAGCCTATGTCCTGCCGTAGTGCCTTCTACATCACTTTGAATGTTTCCTATTCCTGCTTGGACACCTACGTAGAACTGAGCAGTTATTCCTTGAGAAATCAGGACTAAAGCGATACTAATTATATTTTTTATATTATATCTCATTTTTATATTTTTAATATTAAAGTAGTCCATCCTCATTTATAGCAAATGAGGATTTCATACTTTTAAATTATTTAGTTTTTAACTAGAAGGGTTTTTGTAAAAGTTTTGCCATTTGTCAAGGTCAATTTTACAATATAAATGCCTTCAACAGATGGAGCTTTTAAAGTTACTGTATTTTCATTGTTAATTTTATTGTCGATTAACAATCCAATAATGCTAAATACCTCAATATGTGAATTTTGTAGTTTTGAGGCAGATATATTAGTGATAAGTTGATAATCTGAATTGATTTTAGTTGGATTAGGAGCAATTTTAATATATTCTTCTTGTACTGTTGAAGAAAAAGTCAACGGACAAGTAGTAATCAGTGTGCCATCTAGTTTTGTCGCTATAGCATAGTAAGTACCATTCAACCCTTCGGTATCTTTAAAATACTGAGTAGTTTGACTTGGAACTAAAACTCCATTTTTATACCAACTGTAAGCTTTAAAATTCTTAGAACTATTATCAAAGAAAATAATATTATCAAAATGTTTTTTAATCAAATTTGGCTGGCTATTTACAGTTGGCAACACAACTGATGGCGCTGGATTGTAATTGTTGTTTCCTAATTGTGATGCTGTAATAGTTGCTGAACCATAATTTTGAAAAATTAAAGAACTATTTGAAACGGTTACAGTATTAGTATTAGAAGAAACATAGCTTATTGGCAAGCCACTGCTTGAAACAGCTGTTAAGGTAATTGTATTCGTTCCATCACAGCCTGATCCAAGAGCTTGATTCCAAGAAATTATCTGATCTGCCTTAGAAATGGTAAAAGCTGTACCAATATAAGTAATGGTATAATTTGAACCAATACTTAATGTTCCTTGTGTAATAGCATACGTTCCTACATTCTCTCCAGTAGCTCTTGTCAAAGCTCCTACAAATGAATCACCGCTTATTAAACTTGGCGAGACTGAATAAGTCAGAACGGGGTCTGCTGTGCCATAAACCTTTTTCTGAGAGGCATCTGCGGTAACAGTAATTGGCTTGGCTGTTATAGAAAAGTCTTTGCTGACATACGTAATCGTATAATTTGAGCCAGCGCTCAGACTTCCTTGTCCAATTGCATATGTTCCTACATTATTTCCTGCAGTTCTCGTCAAAACTCCAGTAAATGAATCACCGCTTACTAGACTAGGAGAAACGGAATAAGTGAAAATAGGATCCGTTGTACCATAAACTTTTTTCTGAGAAGCATCTGCGGTAACATTAATTGGTTTAGCTGTGATTGAAAAGTCTTTGCTGACATAAGTGATTGTATAATTTGAACCCGCACTTAAGTTTCCTTGTCCAATCGCATACATTCCTACATTGTTTCCAGCAACCCTTGTTAATGCACCAGTGAATGTATCACCGCTTACTAGACTTGGAGAAACTGAATAAGTAAAAATAGGATCCGTTGTACCATAAACCTTTTTCTGAGAAGCATCTGCGGTAACAGTAATTGGTTTAGCCGTGATTGAAAAGTCTTTGCTGACATAAGTGATTGTATAATTCGAACCAGCACTCAAGTTTCCTTGTCCAATTGCATACGTTCCTACATTGTTTCCAGCGGCCCTTGTTAATGCACCAGTAAATGTATCACCACTTATTAAACTTGGCGAAACTAAATAAGTTAAAACAGGATCTGTAGTTCCATAGATTTTATTTTGAGAAGCATCAGCAGTAACTGTAATTGGTTTAGCAGTAATAGCAAAGTTAGCACCAACATAAGTAATCAAATACTTAGACCCCGCTGAAAGCGAACCTTGATTTATAGCATAAACACCTATATTTTCGCCTACTGCTCTAGTTAAGTTACCTGAAAAGCTGTCTCCAGGCAATAAACTAGGTGTTACAGTATAGGTCAAAACGGAATCGCTTTGTCCATATATTTTTGTTTGAGAAGGTGTTGCAGTTACCGTAATTGGAATTTGATTTAATTTCATCACAAAATTATATGAAGCAGTACAACTATTATCATCAGTAGCGGTAACCGTAAAATTACTATCAGCAATTTGAGTTGAAGTACCTGTTATCTGTCCAGCTGTTGATAGCGAAAAACCAGAAGGCAAACTTCCAGCTGTAACTGCATACGTTTTAGATCCTGTTCCTCCTGAAGCTACTATAGTTTGGCTATATCCAGTATTATAATCATAACCAGATAAAACTGTTGTTGTAAAATTAATAGCCGTAGGCTGTGTAATGGTAAAGTTTTCGGTGATTGAACAACTATTGGCATCAGTAATTGTACAAACATAAGGTGTAGCACTTGCCGCTAAACCTGAAGCTGTTGCTCCTGTTCCACCAGAAGGCGACCAAGAATACGTATAACCACCAGAACCACCTGCAGCAGTTACCGAAGCCGAACCGTTAGTTCCGCCGTTGCAAGCCACATTGGTTTGCGAAGTAGTAGCTGTTATAGCTGTAGGCTGAGTAATTGTAAAACTTTTTGTGATTGAACAACTATTTGTATCAGTAATTGTACAAACATAAGGTGTAGCACTTGCTGCTAAACCTGAAGCTGTTGCTGCCGTTCCTCCAGAAGGCGACCAAGAATACGTATAACCACCAGAACCACCTGCAGCAGTTACCGAAGCCGAGCCATTCGAACCTCCATTACAGGCTAAATTGGTTTGCGAAGTAGTAGCTGTTATAGCTGTAGGCTGAGTAATTGTAAAACTTTTTGTGATTGAACAACTATTGGCATCAGTAATTGTACAAACATAAGGTGTAGCACTTGCTGCTAAACCTGAAGCTGTTGCTGCCGTTCCTCCGGAAGGCGACCAAGAGTAAGTATAACCCGGAGTTCCGCCGGAAGCAGTTACCGAAGCCGAACCATTCGATCCACCATTACAAGATACATTGGTTTGCGAAGTAGTAGCTGTTATAGTTGTAGGCTGAGTAATTGTAAAACTTTTTGTGATTGAACAATTATTCGCATCAGTAATTGTACAAACATAAGGTGTAGCACTTGCCGCTAAACCTGAAGCTGTTGCTGCCGTTCCTCCGGAAGGTGACCAAGAGTAAGTATAACCCGGAGTTCCACCTGCAGCAGTTACCGAAGCAGATCCATTTGATCCACCATTACAAGATACATTGGTTTGCGAAGTAGTAGCCGTTATAGCTGTAGGCTGAGTAATTGTAAAACTTTTTGTGATTGAACAATTATTCGCATCAGTAATTGTACAAACATAAGGTGTAGCACTTGCTGCTAAACCTGAAGCTGTTGCTCCTGTTCCTCCGGAAGGCGACCAAGAGTAAGTATAACCCGGAGTTCCGCCGGAAGCAGTTACCGAAGCCGAACCATTCGAACCTCCATTACAGGCTAAATTGGTTTGCGAAGTAGTAGCCGTTATAGCTGTAGGCTGAGTAATTGTAAAACTTTTTGTGATTGAACAATTATTGGCATCAGTAATTGTACAAACATAAGGTGTAGCGCTTGCTGCTAAACCTGAAGCTGTTGCTGCCGTTCCACCGGAAGGCGACCAAGAGTAAGTATAACTAGGAGTTCCACCAGAAGCAGTTACCGAAGCCGAACCATTTGATCCACCATTACAAGATACATTGGTTTGCGAAGTAGTAGCCGTTATAGCTGTAGGCTGAGTAATTGTAAAACTTTTTGTGATTGAACAATTATTCGCATCAGT
>Ga0207975_100182_pt1 | contig 46798 bp, 37 predicted proteins | sample LakWasMe91_HOW11_2_FD_183913 | JGI IMG/M metagenome (GOLD analysis project Ga0207975, IMG submission 183913) | Freshwater sediment methanotrophic microbial communities from Lake Washington under simulated oxygen tension - Sediment Metagenome... | ecosystem: Environmental > Aquatic > Freshwater >...
GAGCCCCTTGCCGTGGATGATGCGCACGCAGCGTTGCCCGCGCAGCGCCGCGCGCCGCAGGAAGTCGCCCACCTGGTCGCGCGCCATGTCGCGGTTCATGCCGTGCAAATCGAGCTCGCCCTGCACCGGCCAGTGGCGCTTGCGCAGCTTGCGCACCACGTCCGGACCGACCCCGTCGCGCGCGTAGCTCAGGGTCGGATCGTCGTCGAGCAGGCCGTCAACGTCGAACTGGTCCGACAGCGATTCGCGCAGCACGGCTGCGTCGTCTTCGGCCTGGGTGCGTGGCTTGGAGCGGGCGGCGCGCACCGGCATCGCGCTCGATGGCCGCGCCACGTAGCGCTCGGAAGGCGGCATCGGCTTGACGTCGCCCAGCGCGCCGCGAAACAGGTTCGCTTCCTGCTTCTCGCGGCGCTCGCGTTGTTCGCGCTCGGCCTTTTCAACGGAGCGCGCCTGCTCCTGTTCCTTGAGCGTGTCGCGCAAGGTCTTGAGGTCGGCGAAGTCTTTCAGTGATGACATCGGTGCTGTCAGTCCTCCAGGCTTTCAAGGTAGCGCTGGGCGTCAAGCGCGGCCATGCAGCCGGTGCCGGCGCTGGTGATCGCCTGGCGGTAGATATGGTCCTGCACGTCGCCGGCGGCAAACACGCCCGGGACGTTGGTCGCGGTCGCCATGCCTTCGAGCCCGGTCTTGGTCTTGATGTAGCCATTGTGCATGTCAAGCTGGCCTTCGAAGATGGCGGTGTTCGGCTTGTGCCCGATCGCCACGAACAGACCGTGCACGGTGACGGGCGTGATGCTGCCGTCCAGGGTGGACTTGAGATTGACGCCGGTGACGCCGCTGTCGTCGCCGACCACTTCGTCGAGCGTGTGGTTGTACTTGATGACGATCTTGCCCTCGGCGGCCTTGGCGTTGAGGCGGTCGATCAGGATCGCTTCGGCGCGGAACTTGTCGCGCCGGTGGATGATGGTGACCTTGCTTGCGATGTTGCTCAGGTAGAGAGCTTCTTCGACCGCGGTATTGCCGCCGCCGACCACGGCCACTTCCTGGCCGCGGTAGAAGAAACCGTCGCAGGTGGCGCAGGCCGATACGCCCTTGCCCATGAAGGCTTGCTCGGACGGCAAGCCGAGGTACTGGGCCGAGGCGCCGGTAGCGATGACCAGCGTGTCGCAGGTGTATTCATTACTGTCGCCGATCAGGCGGATCGGCTTTTCGTCGAGCTTGGCCGTATGGATGTGGTCAAACACGATCTCGGTCTTGAAACGTTCGGCATGCTGCAGGAAACGCTGCATCAGCTCCGGACCTTGCACGCCCATCGGGTCAGCCGGCCAGTTCTCGACGTCGGTGGTGGTCATCAGCTGGCCGCCTTGCTCGACCCCGGTCACCAGCATCGGGTTCAGGTTGGCGCGCGCAGCGTAGATGGCGGCGCTGTAGCCGGCCGGGCCGGAGCCGAGGATGAGAACGCGGGCGTGTTTGGTAGTGGTCATGGGTTTTTATTAATCGAAGTATGTATGTTGGGAAACTGGGGCCGATGCGGGCCAGATCAAGTGATTCGCCAGTACAAATGCGCACCTGCGATTATAGACGATGATGCGCACGAGTATGATTGATGGGACTGCCATACAATATTTGGCTTAGAATAGGGCCGACCCCGCTCATGGAGCCCTTCAGGCAGCAACGTTTCGTAGAGTATGACTAAGACAAGCCCACCTCCAAGCCAAAGCTACACCCGCAAGGCCACCGTCCGGCAGCCGCTGCCCAACCGGCTGGTGCGCCTGCTGTCGGAAGCGCGCTGGATCGCGCTGGCCGTGCTGTTGATTTATTTCGCCATGATCCTGCTCAGTTACAGCAAGGTCGATCCCGGCTGGTCGCATGAGAACCTGGTGCCGAAAGTGGCCAACCTGGGCGGGCGCGCTGGCGCCTGGATGGCCGACCTGATGCTGTTCATCTTCGGTTTTTCGGCCTGGTGGTGGTGCGTCTGCCTGCTGCGCCTGGTGTGGAAGGGCTACCGCGAGCTGAACCAGAAGTTCGTGATGCAGGCCGACAGCGATCCGGAACACCAGCACGAGGCGCTGATCCGCTGGGCCGGCTTCGTGCTGCTGTTCGTCGGCAGCGTCGGGCTCGAATACCTGCGCTTGTATTCGCTGCCGGTGGAACTGCCGAACGCGCCCGGCGGCGTGCTGGGCCGGCTGATCGGGCATGCCTCGCATGTCGCGTTCGGCTTTACCGGCGCGACGCTGCTGCTGCTGCTGCTGTTCGGGCTCGGCTTCAGCCTGTTCTTCCATGTGTCGTGGCTGGCCGTCGCCGAGCGCATCGGCGAGGCGGTCGAGGTCGGCATCACCTGGCTGCGGCTGCGCTACCAGGACCGCGAAGACCGCCGCCAGGGCGAGGCTGCCGCCGTCAAGCGCGACGAAGTGGTGGTGCACGAACGCGCCAAGCATGTCGAGAAACACGTGGCGGCGCCGCCCGTCAAGATCGAGCCGCAGATCGCGGCGGTGGTCAAGTCCGAGCGCGTGGAGAAGGAAAAGCAGGCCACCCTGTTCCGCGACCTGCCGGGCGACTCCACCTTGCCGCCGCTGTCGCTGCTCGACGAGCCGCCCGCGGTGCAGGAAACCGTGCCGGTCGAGACGCTCGAATTCACCAGCCGCCTGATCGAGAAAAAACTGTCCGACTTCGGGGTCGAGGCCAAGGTGGTGGCGGCCTATCCGGGGCCGGTGGTCACGCGCTACGAGATCGAACCGGCCACCGGCGTGAAGGGCAGCCAGATCGTCGGGCTGGCGCGCGACCTGGCGCGTTCGCTGTCGCTGACCTCGATCCGCGTGGTCGAGACCATTCCCGGCAAAAATTTCATGGCGCTCGAGCTGCCCAACCCCAAGCGCCAGATCGTGCGCCTGACCGAGATCGTCGGCTCCAAGGTCTACAACGACAGCGCCTCGAACCTGACCATTGCGCTGGGCAAGGACATCGCCGGCAAGGCCGTGATTGCCGACCTGGCCAAGATGCCGCACCTGCTGGTGGCGGGCACCACCGGCTCGGGCAAGTCGGTCGGCATCAATGCGACCATCCTGTCGCTGCTCTACAAGTCGGACCCGGCCGACGTGCGCCTGATCCTGATCGATCCGAAGATGCTCGAGATGTCGGTCTACGAAGGCATTCCCCACCTGCTCGCGCCGGTGGTGACGGACATGCGCCAGGCCGGCCACGCCCTGAACTGGGCGGTCAACGAGATGGAGCGGCGCTACAAGCTCATGAGCAAACTGGGCGTGCGCAACCTGGCCGGCTACAACACCAAGATCGCCGAAGCGGCCAAGAAGGAAGAACACATCCCGAATCCGTTCAGCCTGACGCCGGACGCGCCCGAGCCGCTTGAAAAGCTGCCCACCATCGTCATCATCATCGACGAGCTGGCCGACCTGATGATGGTCGTCGGCAAGAAGGTCGAGGAACTGATCGCCCGCATCGCGCAAAAGGCGCGCGCGGCCGGCCTGCACCTGATCCTGGCCACGCAGCGCCCTTCGGTGGACGTGATTACCGGCCTGATCAAGGCGAACATCCCGACCCGGATCGCGTTCCAGGTCTCGTCGAAAATCGACTCGCGCACCATCCTCGACCAGATGGGAGCGGAGGCGCTGCTGGGCATGGGCGACATGCTGTACATGCCCCCTGGCACCGGGCTGCCGGTGCGCGTGCACGGCGCGTTCGTATCGGACGAAGAAGTTCACCGCGTTGTGAAACACTTGCAATCGATGGGAGAACCGAATTACATCGAGGGCATCCTCGAGGGCGGCACCCTGGAAGAGGGCGGCGGCGCCGAGGGCGCGCCCGCAGGCGAGGGCGGCGGCGAGGCCGACGCGCTGTACGACCAGGCCGTCGCGGTGGTGCTCAAGAACCGGCGCGCCTCGATCTCGCTGGTGCAGCGGCACCTGCGCATCGGCTACAACCGGGCCGCGCGCCTGCTCGAACAGATGGAAAACAGCGGCGTGGTCTCCTCCATGCAATCGAATGGCAACCGCGACATCCTGGTGCCGGCGGCCAGCGCGGAATAAACAGGGATACAGATGAGTTTTACACTGAATAAAACGCTTGGCGCGCTGTTTGCGGCCGGTGCGCTGGCCATGGCCGGTGCGGCCCACGCGGGCGCGCTCGACCAGTTCAAGTCCTTTGTCGCCAGCACCAAGGCCGCGCGCGGCGAGTTCACGCAGCGCCAGGTCAAGAAGTCCGACACCAGCAAGGTGTCGGCCCCGGCCAGCGGAACCTTCCTGTTCGCGCGTCCCGGCAAATTCATATGGAACTACGTGAAGCCGTACGAGCAACTGCTGCAGGCCGACGGCGAGCGTCTCTACATCTACGACAAGGACCTGAACCAGGTCACCATCAGGAAACTGGGCGACGCGCTCGGTTCCTCGCCGGCGGCGATCCTGTTCGGCAGCAACGACCTGGAAAAGAATTTCACCTTGAGCGAGGCCGGCACGCGCGACGGCCTCGAGTGGCTCAAAGCGACCCCGAAAGCGAAGGACAGCAGCTTCGAGCAGATCAGCATCGGCCTGCGCAACAGCCTGCCCGAGGCAATGGAGCTGCACGACGCCTTCGGCCAGACGTCGTTATTGACGTTCAAGAAGTTCGAGAAAAATCCCCCCTTGAACGCACAGCAGTTCAAATTCGTGGTGCCGAAGGGCGCCGACGTATTCGACAACTAAGGCGGGGAGTGGCTGGTTCCCGAGGAAGTCGGCCATGCATGAAGCGGCAGGTGAACAAGGAACCAGTTGCGGACGAACCCGGTCTTATTCTTGAACGCCGAGCGCAGGCATGCGCTAGACTATGCGCTCTTGCTTCATGGAGTCTGCATTTGCCACCCATCACACTACGCCGCCGCCTCGCGCCAATGACTTTGCCCCAGCTTCGGGCCGGGAGGCCTTGCCATGGCTGACCTGTTCAAGACCGAGCCGGCGCCGCCGCTGGCCGAAGCGCTGCGCCCGGCCACGATCGAGGAAGTGATCGGCCAGAGCCACCTGCTGGGACCGGGCAAGCCGCTCAACCTGGTATTTCGCTCGGGCCGGCCGCATTCCATGATCCTGTGGGGGCCGCCGGGCGTCGGCAAGACCACGCTGGCGCGCCTGACCGCGCACGCCTTCGACTGCGAGTTCGTCGCGCTCTCGGCGGTGCTGTCGGGCGTGAAGGATATCCGCGCCGCGATCGAGCAGGCCGAACATTACCTGGCCAGCGGCAAGCACACCATCCTGTTCATCGACGAGATCCACCGCTTCAACAAGTCGCAGCAGGACGCCTTGCTGCCGTTCGTCGAATCGGGTCTGGTCACCCTGATCGGCGCGACCACCGAGAACCCCTCGTTCGAAGTGAACTCCGCGCTGCTGTCGCGCGCGCAGGTGTACGTGCTCAAGGCGCTCACCGACGCCGAGCTGCTGCAGTTGCTGGCGCGTGCGCGCGAACGCGTGCTCGGGCACTTGCGCTTCGACGACGTCGCGATCGCCACCCTGATCGGCTACGCCGACGGCGACGCACGGCGCTTTCTCAACCTGCTCGAACAGACCAAGACCTCGGCCGAGACATCGAACATCACCGCCATCACCGGTGAATTCGTCGACAACGCGCTCACGCTCAATTCGCGCCGCTTCGACAAGGGCGGCGACAACTTTTACGACCAGATTTCGGCCCTGCACAAGTCGGTGCGCGGCTCGCACCCGGACGCCGCGCTGTACTGGCTGTGCCGCATGCTCGACGGCGGCGCCGATCCGCAATACCTGATGCGGCGCATCGTGCGCATGGCATGGGAAGACATCGGCATTGCCGACCCGCGCGCGATCCAGGTCGCCAACGACGCGGCCGCCACCTACGAGCGGCTCGGTTCGCCCGAGGGCGAGCTGGCGCTGGGCCAGGCCGTGATCTACCTCGCGATTGCCGCCAAGAGCAACGCCGGCTACAACGCCTACAACCGCGCCCGTGCGTTCGTCAAGAAAGACAAATCGCGCGAAGTACCGGTCCACCTGCGCAACGCGCCGACCAAGCTGATGCAGGAACTCGGCTACGGGCACGAATACCGCTACGCGCACGACGAGCCGAATGCCTACGCCGCCGGCGAGACCTACCTGCCCGAAGGCATGGCCGAGCCGCGCTGGTACGAACCGGTGCCGCGCGGGATCGAGAGCAAGATCGCCGAAAAGCTGGCCTGGCTGCGCAGCCTGGACGAAGACGCGCGCGGCTAGGTCTCGCCGGGGCGGCAATATCGGCCAAGCCCTGCAAGTGACAAATCTCGCAAAGAACAGCGGCCCCCTTGGTACAATTGCGTTTTCGCACATACCGGCACTTCCCCAACATGATAGACATCCAACTTCTCCGTAAAGACATCGCCAACGTCGCAGTGCGCCTCGCGGCGCGCAAGTTCATGCTCGACGTGGCCGGGTTCAACGCCCTCGAAGCCGAGCGCAAGGCAATCCAGACGCGCACCGAAGACCTGCAGGGCAAGCGCAACACGCTGTCCAAGCAGATCGGCATGCTCAAGGGCAAAGGGGAAGACACCAGCGCGGTGATGGCGGAAGTGGCAGGCCTGGGCGACGAGCTCAAGGCCAACGAAAGCGCGCTCTCCGAAGTGCAAGCCAAGCTGGCCGCCTTCATGGAAGCGCTGCCGAACCTGCCGCACGGCTCGGTGCCGGCAGGCGTGGACGAATCAGGCAACGTCGAAGTGCGCAAGATCGGCACGCCGCGCAGCTTCGGGTTCGAGGTGCGCGACCACGTCGACGTGGGCGCATCGCTCGGGCTCGATTTCGACGTCGCCACCAAGCTGACCGGCTCGCGCTTTTCCGTGATGAAAGGCGGCATCGCACGCCTGCACCGCGCGCTGGCCCAATACATGCTCGACACCCACACCGGCGCCCACGGCTACACGGAATGCTACACACCCTACATCGTCAACGCCGATTCGCTGCGCGGCACCGGCCAGCTGCCCAAGTTTGAAGCGGACCTGTTCGCCGTCAAGAAGGGCGGCCAGGAAGGCGAGGGCGAAGCGCTCTACCTGATTCCGACCTCCGAAGTATCGCTCACCAACATCGTGCGCGACGAAATCATCGCGCTCGACCAGTTGCCGCTCAAGATGACCGCGCATACGCCATGCTTCCGTTCCGAAGCGGGCAGCTACGGGCGCGACACGCGCGGCATGATCCGGCAGCACCAGTTCGACAAAGTGGAAATGGTGCAGGTGGTGCATCCCGACACATCCTACGACGCGCTTGAAGAAATGGTCGGGCACGCCGAGACCATCCTCAAGACGCTCGGCCTGCCATACCGCGTGATGTCGCTGTGCACCGGCGACATGGGCTTTAGCGCGGCCAAGACCTACGACCTCGAAGTATGGCTGCCGGCGCAGAACACCTACCGCGAGATATCCTCGCTGTCGAACTGCGAAGCGTTCCAGGCGCGCCGCATGCAAACGCGTTTTCGCAACGCACAAGGCAAACCCGAATTGCTACACACGCTCAACGGCTCCGGCCTGGCGGTGGGGCGCACGCTGGTGGCGGTGCTGGAGAACTACCAGCAAGCCGACGGCAGCGTCGAGATTCCCGCGGTGCTGCGGCCCTACATGGGCGGGCTGGAGCGGCTGACACCGGCTGCGGCTTAGGCGGCAGCAACAGAAATTTGTCCGGCAGAGCAAAAAATGGTGAAATTTTCCTTTTTGCTCTTCCGTTTTTTTCAGACCCTGCTATAATTTCACACCTCTTGCAGCGGAACGCGAGAATGAAAGACCGAATCAGGAAAGGTGGCAGAGTGGTCGAATGCGCTGGACTCGAAATCCAGTGTACATCTTTGGTGTACCGTGAGTTCGAATCTCACCCTTTCCGCCAGTAAAAGAAAAAGCTCCCGCAAGGGAGCTTTTTTTTTGACTCGCGGAAAGGAGTGCGCCACCTGCGTGGCGCACGCGTGAGATTCGAAGACGATGCGCGTACTCGCGCTCGGGCGGCCTGCGGGACGTAGGCGAATCTCACCCTTTCCGCCAGTAAAAGAAAAAGCTCCCGAAAGGGAGCTTTTTTTTTGACTCGCGGAAAGGAGTGCGCCACCTGCGTGGCGTACGCGTGAGATTCGAAGACGATGCGCGTACTCGCGCTCGGGCGGCCTCCGGGACGTAGGCAAATCTCACCCTTTCCGCCAGTAAAAGAAAAAGCTCCCGAAAGGGAGCTTTTTTTACTCGCGGAAAGGAGTGCGCCACCTGCGTGGCGCACGCGTGAGATTCGAAGACGATGCGCGTACTCGCGCTCGGGCGGCCTGCGGAACGTAGGCGAATCTCACCCTTTCCGCCAGTAAAAGAAAAAGGCGATTGTTGTCCCTATCGTATAGCTCACCCCAGAGATCGCGATAGTTCCTACCCGCTTAGAGTCGCTCGAAAATTGCTGCAATGCCCTGTCCGCCTCCGATGCACATCGTCACCAAGGCATAGCGGCCCCCGGTCCGGTGCAGTTCGTAGATGGCCTTGGTCGAGATCAGCGCGCCCGTGGCGCCGACCGGATGGCCGAGCGAAATGCCTGAGCCATTCGGATTGACCTTCGCCGGATCGAATTGAAGCGTCTGCGCCACGGCGCAGGCCTGGGCCGCGAAGGCTTCGTTCGCCTCGATGACGTCCATGTCGTCCAGGCGCAGGCCAGTGCGCTTGAGCACCAGCTTGGTAGCCGGAATCGGTCCGATGCCCATGTACAGCGGCTCCACGCCGGCATGGGCGTAGCCTACAAGGCGCGCCATCGGCTTGAGCCCCAAGGCGGCGGCGCGGCCCGCTTCGGCCAGCACCAGCGCGGCGGCACCATCGTTCAGGCCCGATGAATTGCCAGCGGTGACCGAGCCGTCCTTCTTGAACGCGGGCTTCATGTTGGCCAGCTGCTCGGCGGTCACGTCGCCGCGCACGTGCTCGTCGGTATCGAACAGCACGGTGCCCTTGCGCGTTTCAATGGCCACGGCTGCGATCTGCTCCTTGAAGCAGCCGGCTGCCACCGCCCTGGCGGCGCGGCGCTGGCTTTCCAGCGCCAGTTCATCCTGCATGGCGCGGGTAATGCCGTAGCGCTCGGCCACGTTCTCCGCCGTCATGCCCATGTGGACCTTTTGCCAAGGGTCGTGCAGGATGCCGGTCATGTAGTCGAGCGCCATGGTGTCGCCCATCCGCGCGCCCCAGCGGGCGGCCGGCAGCAGGTAGGCGCCGCGGCTCATCGACTCGGCGCCGGCGCCGATGGCAATGTCGGCGTCGCCCAGCAGGATCGACTGGGCCGCCGAAATGATCGCCTGCAGGCCGGAACCGCACAGACGGTTGACGTTGAAGGTGGGCGTTTCCTGGGGCATGCCGGCATCCATCGATGCTACCCGGCTCAGGTAAGCGTCGCGCGGCTCGGTCGGCACCACATTGCCCATCACGACATGACCCACTTCCACCGGCGGTACGCCGGAGCGCTCCAGAGCGGCCTTGACGGCAGTGGTGGCCAGCACCGACAGCGGTACATCCTTCAAGCTACCGCCAAAGCTGCCGATGGCCGTTCTTGCGGCGCCCAGAACTACGATCTCACGTTGCCTCATTTGTCTCTCCCTGGTTGTGGCGGAGGGCGGCCATCGGCCACCCCTCCATCCGAGTATATAAGCGCGCGCGTCCCTGCGCCATGATCGGGGCAATCAAGATCGATGGCGTATTTTGTCATGCGCGCTGACGGCGCCGATCAGGGAAAGCTGCTCCGCTTCCAGGCCAAGTCGCATGGCCCCCATCAGTGCCGTCATCCGGGCCGCCGAGGTGGCGCTGGCAATGGGCGCGCTGATGCCCGGCTGCGCCATGAGCCAGGCCAGCGCCACCTGGGCCTGGCTCGCTCCTTCGCCGGCAGGCCGGCTCACGATAATAGTCCCATTGTTCAGGCATGACGCCGCGCTTCCTGTGCGTGCACTGGCGTTTCGACGGCGGCGCCGGACAGGTGCCTGGCCGCGATGTAGGCCAGGGTCATGCCCGGACCGAGCGTGGCGCCGGCGCCCGTATACGCACCCGACATGAAGTTGAGGGCGTCGTTGCCGGCCGCGTACAGGCCGGGGATCGGCGCGCCGTCGGCGGCCAGCACGCGCCCGTTGCCGTCGGTGCGGATACCGGAGAACGTACCGATGTCGCCCGGCAGAAGGCGCAGCGCGTAGAACGGGCCGGCTTCGATCGGACCCAGGTTGGGATTCGGCTTGTGCTCGGGATCGCCTTGCGAGTGATCGTAGACGTCGCCGCCGCGTCCGAAATCGGGATCGCTGCCCATGCGCGCGTTCACATTGAAACGCTGCACGGTTTGCCCGAGTGCGCTTGCATCGATGCCCGCCTTGCGCGCCAGCTCGGCCAGGGTGTCGGCACGCAGGATGTAGCCGGAGCGGATATGCTTCTCGCGCGGCACCGGCGCCGGCTTGACGAAACCGAGGCCGTAGCGGCGGATCGTGGCGTGGTCGCACAGCAGGTAGCAGCAGGTTTCCGGCAAGTCGGCGCAAGCCTTGACCATGGCCGGTACAAAGTCGTGGTAGGGGGCCGACTCGTCGAAAAAGCGCTTGCCCAGGGCCGTGACGGCGATGAAGCCGGGCTTTTGCCGGTCCACGATGTGGGGCCACAGCGCCTTGGCGCCATGGTAGCCGGGAATCACCGAGACCGGCATCCAGGCGGCGGGCTGCTGCACGGCAGTATCGACCGAGCCGCCGACAGATTCCGCCATCCGGGCGCCGTCGCCGGTATTGCCGGGGGCGCCCAGGCTGTGGTGCGCGCGGCCGGCCGCCTTGTGCGGATAGATCGCCGTGGTGCGCGCCGCATCGTGCGGGAAACCACCGCTGGCCAGAACGACGCCCTTGCGCGCCAGCACCCGCACGCTGCCGTCCGCGGTCCGGACATCGGCCCCTTCGACCTTGCCGTTCACGTAGACCAGTTGCGTTGCTGGCGAGTTGAGCCAAAGCTCGACGCCGCAGTCGAAGGCAGAGCGCGCCAGGCGGGCGATCAGCGCGCGTCCGCGCGTGCATGGGTCCGGTTTGCCATAACGCAGGATATCCCTGAGCACGGCGCCAAACTTGCCAAGCACGAACACCAGGCCGGCCAAGGAGCGCCCGGCGTTCATCAGTTGCTTCATTTCGACGTTGGATCCGACTGCCAGTCCCATGAAATTGGTCTGGGTCAGGCCCTGGCGGAGCAAGGTGCGGTGCTTGCCCAAGCGCCCGACCGGATAATCCTTGGTGCCGAGCGAGCGCACGCTGGCGTGGCCCGGGTAGGGCGGGTGATAGTCGGGGTAGGCGAAAGGGTAGCACTCGAGCTCGGTTTCGCGCTCCAGGAAGTCGATCATGGCCGGACCATTCGCAAGGAAGGCCGCGACTCGCTCGGCGTCGTAATGTTCCCCCGCCTCATGCTTGATATAGGTGCGCGCCTGCTCGATCGAATCCGGGCCCAGCGACGGCGAGTGGCGGTTGCCGGGAATCCACATGACGCCGCCCGAAAAACAGGTGGTGCCGCCGAACACGGCCTCCTTCTCGACCATCAGGACCTCCAGCCCTGCCTTGCGCGCGGTGATGGCGGCAGTGAACGCGGCCGCGCCGCTGCCAATGACCAGCACATCGACTTGCCGTGCCCCTGACGGCGGCTTGTTTGATAACGTCATGTATGTCTCCTTTGATTTTTTTTCGGCGCGGATGCGGCACCTCGCAGTCGTGGGCAGGTGGCCCGAGTATAAAAATCTTGCCTGGCCGCCGCCATGACTTATCCCTCCACGAAACTTGCATGAAATGGTCACCGAAACGGCCCGGAAATCAGATTGTGCAGCTCCATGAATACGTGCATAATATAACAAACAAGGTGAACTGTTTTTTTATTTCAACGCCTAATCTGAAGGTTCCCATCATGTCCCACCGCTTGTCTCCACTGCTGCAACCCGGTTCCATTGCCATGATCGGCGCCAGTAATAATCCGGCCCGCATCGGCGGCATGCCGCTCGACCTGCTGCGCCATTTCGGCTTCGAGGGCGAGGTCTATCCCGTCAATCCCAAGTACGAGGAAGTGTTCGGCTACCGCTGTTATCCGGACATCGAATCGCTGCCGCACACGCCCGACCTGGTGGTGCTGGCCATCGGCGCAGCCGAGGTCACCGCCATGTTGCGCCGTTGCCACGCGAGCGGTATCCGCGCCGCCATCGTGTATGCGGCCGGCTTTGCCGAGATGGGCGGCGAGGGCGTGGCCTTGCAGGAGGAACTGGAGCGCTTTGCCGCCGACAGCGGCATGGTGGTGGCAGGCCCCAACTGCATGGGCTTCGCCAACCTGAATCTGAAGGCCTTCACCGCCTTTGCGTCGGTGTTCAGGAACGTGCCGCCGCAAACCGGCATCGGACGCGCCAGCTTGGTGACGCAAAGCGGCAATGTGTGCTCCACTGTGTTCGCACTGATGCGCCAGTTGGGTGTCGAGGTAAGCCACTTCATCAACACCGGCAATGAAGCCTGCGTCGAGTTTTCGGAGTACCTGGAATTCCTGGCGCAGGACGAGCAGACCGACAGCGTGATCGGCTATATCGAGCAGCTGCGCAACGGCGAACGCTTCATCGACGCGGCTCTGGCGTTTGCCGAAGCGGGCAAGCCGCTGATCCTGTACAAGGCCGGGCAGACTGAAAAGGGCTCGGAAGCGGTGCGTTCGCATACGTCCGCGCTGGCCGGGAACATGGCCCTGTACGAAGCGGCATTCCGCCAGCTGAACGTGATCCAGGGCCAGGACTTCACCCAGATGGCCGACCTGGCCTGGCTGGGCGGCTTTCGCCACCGCAGCGGCGGCAAGCGGATTGCCATCGTGACCCTGTCGGGCGCGCTGGGTGCGATTTTGGCCGATAAGTTCATCGGCGCCGGGCTCGATGTGCCGACCCTGCCGCCTGAGCTGCAGCAGACCTTGCGCGACGGTATTCCCGACTACGGCATGGTGTCCAATCCGGTCGACGTGACCGGCAATATCGTCAATAACCCCGACTTCGTGCGTTCGGTGTTTGGGGCCCTGGCCAAAACCGATGCCATCGATACGGTGGTGGTGTACGCATCCGGCTCACTGCTCGACCGCATGGCCGCGCCGCTGCTGGAAATTGCTGCCGCATGTCCGCGCCTGTTCGTGGCGATCGACACCGGCAAGGCTCACTGCCGCGAGCAGCTGGCCGCCGGCGGCATTCCCGTCTTTACCGACATCGGCCGCGCGGCCCAGGCGCTGGCGCCGTTCTGCCACTGGCTGGACGGGCGCGAACGGGTTGCCTACTGGGCGCGCCTGCGCCGTGCCGCGCAGAAAGCGCTGCCGGCCCGCGCGCTGGCGGGCCTGGACGAATACCGTACCAAGTGCCTGCTGGCTGAATTCGGCGTGCCTCCGGTGGCGGAAAAGCCAGCTTCAAGTGCGGACGCGGCAGTCGCTGCGGCCAATGCCATCGGCTACCCAGTGGTACTGAAAGTGCTCAGCGCGGACATCGCCCACAAGACCGAGGCGGGCGGGGTCAGACTGAACCTGGCGAGCCAGGCCGAAGTGCGCGACGCCTTCGATGAAGTCATGACCTCGGCGCGCCGCCATGCGCCGAATGCGCATATCGAGGGCGTGCTGGTGCAAGCCATGTCGAAAGGCGTGGCCGAACTGATTGCCGGCGTCACCCACGATCCGGTGTTCGGCGCTGCCATGACGGTGGGCCTTGGCGGAGTGCTGACCGAGCTGTATCGCGACGTCAGTCACCGCATCCTGCCGGTCGATGAAACCATCGCGACCGACATGCTGCACAGCCTGAAGGCCTATCCGCTGCTGGACGGCTTCCGGGGACGCCCCAAGGCCGACGTGGCTGCGGCCGCAGCTGCGGTGGCGGCGCTGTCGCGCGCCTCCAGGGCGCTCGGCCGGATGGCGCAGGAAATCGAGATCAATCCGCTCCAGGTCAAGCAGGCAGGCGAGGGCGCCGTGGCCATCGACGCCCTGTTGCTGACGCGCTGAAAGGAGTTGCCGTGTTGCTTGCACTGACAGAAATGCAGGAGATGATTTCCTCCAGCGTGAATGAATTCCTGGCCCATGAATACAGCTTTCTGCAGCGCGCCGCCAGCCTCAAGGCCCCGGACTCGCTCGCGCCGCCCGTGTGGCAGGGCTTTGCGGACATGGGGTGGCTCGGCCTGCCCTTGGCCGAGGACCTCGGTGGCATCGGCGGCGGCGCCATGGAGTCAGGCTTGCTGATGCATGCCTTCGGGCGCCATTTGGTGGTGGAGCCGTATGCCGCCAGCGTCCTGCTGGGGACCCGGCTGCTGGCCGCAGGCGGCACCCAGGCGCAGCGCGAGCAGTGGCTGCCCATGCTGATCGACGGCAGCGCCCGCGTGGTGCTGGCGCATGACGAAGCGCTGCTGCGCGACCCATGGCGCGTGCGCCAGAGCCGTGCCAGCGCGCATGGAAGCGGCTACCGGCTCGATGGCGCCAAGTCCATCGTGGCGGGCGCTCCCGGGGCAGACGCGCTGCTGGTGACCGCGCAGATGGATGACGGCAGCGACGGCCTGTTTATCGTGCCTGCCGGCGCGCAGGGACTGGCACTTTCGCCGTGCCGCACCCTCGACGGCGCCCGCGCGGCGGATCTGCGCCTGGACGGCGTGCTGCTGGAGCGCGACGCCCGCCTGGCCGATGGCGACGTGGCCGATATCCAGGCCGAAGCCATGGTCAGCCAGTGCTGGGAAGCCAGCGGCGCCATGCAGGCGGCGCTCGAACAGACAGCCGCCTACGTCAACGAACGGGTGCAGTTCGGCCAGCCGATCGCAAAATTCCAGGTGATCCAGCACCGCCTGGCGGAGATGGCGGTGTGCTGCGAAGAGGCGCTGGCGGCCTGCCAGCTGGCGTCGCTGCGCATTGACAGCGACCGTTCCAGCAGACGCGCCATGGCGGCGCTGGTCAAATCCAAGGTGGCGCGCGGCGCCCAGGTGGTGGCGCGGGAAGCGGTGCAGCTGCACGGCGCGATGGGGGTGTCGGAAGAACTGCCGATTGCCAGCTACTTCCGCAAACTGCTGGCGTTTTCGCACCAGGGCGAGGACGCGGGCAGCGCTGGCCAGCGTTACGGGGCGCTGATGCTCTCCAGCGGCGACTACCGCGCCAGCTGCACCCTGTTGTCCAGCAAAGGAGCCTGACATGCATCTCGAACTCAATTCCGAAGAGCAGGCGTTTCGCGCCGAAGTGCGCGCCTTCCTCGACGAACATCTCGATCCGGCGCTGTGCCATGGCCAGCGCCACACCACCGGCGTGTACCCGGAACCGGACATCTCCGGCCCCTGGCAGCAGGCCCTGAAACAGCGCGGCTGGCTGGTCCCCATGTGGCCGAAAGAGTGGGGCGGCACCGGCTGGAACGCGGTTCAGCGCTTCATTTTTGAATCCGAATGCGCGCTGGCCGGCGCGCCGCTGGTGCACCCGATGGGCGTGCGCCTGGTGGGCCCGGTGCTGCTGCGCTTCGGCACCGAGGAACAAAAGCGTCACTACCTGCCGCGCATCCTGAACGGCGGCGACTACTGGTGCCAGGGCTTTTCGGAGCCGGGTGCAGGTTCCGACTTGGCCTCGCTCAAGACCAGCGCGGTGTCCGACGGCGACGACTACATCCTGAATGGCTCGAAGATGTGGACCACCCATGCCCACCACGCCAACATGATGTTCGCGCTGGTGCGCACCAGCAATGAGGGCAAGCGCCAGGAGGGCATCAGCTTCGTGGTGTTCGACATGGCCGCGCCCGGCGTCGAGGTGCATCCGATCGCCACCATCGGTGGCGACTACGACGTCAACCAGGTGTTCCTGACCAACGTGCGCATCCCCAAGGCGAACCGCATCGGGCCTGAGAATGCGGGCTGGGAGTGCGCCAAGTACCTGCTCGAATTCGAGCGCGGCGGCGGCATTTTCAGCGGCCGCCTGCGCTCCCAGCTCAAGCGGGTGGGCGACGCCATCGAGGAACTCAAGGGGGGCGGGACCGATGTGCGGGCCGACGCGCGCCTGGTGCAGCGCTTCGGCGAAGTATGCGCCGACCTTGACTGCTTCGAAATGATGGAGCTGCGCATCATGGGCGCGCTGGCGCCGGGCCAGAACCCGGGGCCGGTATCGTCCATCCTGAAGCTGCGCGCCAGCCGCATGAAACAGGCCATCGCCGAACTCGGGGTCGAGGTACTGGGTCCGTTGGCGCTGCGCTGGGACGACGCGGCGCGCAGCGACGAGAGCCTGCTGCCGCTGCTGGTACCCGATTACCTGAACAGCCGCGCCTTCACCATTTTCGGGGGCGCATCCGAAGTGCAGCTCTCGATTATCGCGAAGTCGGTCGTGGCGGCGTAAGCCATCATCATTCAAATAAAAGACAGGAGACAAGATGGGCAGACTGACTGGAAAACGTGCGCTGGTGCTGGGCGCCGGCGGGCGTGACAACATGGCGCAGAGTATCGCAAGCCGTTTCGCGGCCGAAGGGGCGCAGGTCATGGTCGCGGGCCGCGACATGGCGGAACTGAAGCGCTTTGCGGCTGACATCAAAGGGCATGCGCACCCCTGCGACATCACCAGCAGCACCAACTGCCAGGCGCTGGCGAACGCGGCCCTGGCGGTCATGGGCGGCATCGACATTGCCGTCAATGCCACCGGCTGGGGCTTGCTCAAGCCTTTTGAGCTGACCTCCGAAGATGAACTGCGACGCATGACGGAACTGCAGTTCATCGGACCGTTCTACTTTTTCCAGGCCATGGTCGGTGCCGTGGACGAGGGCGCGTCGCTGATCCAGATTTCGTCCGCCACCGCCACCATCATGCTCGAGAACCACGCTGCCTACATGGGGACCAAGGCCGGCTTCGACCATGTGATGCGCTGCATTGCGAATGAATATGGCGCGCGCGGCATCCGCGCCAATTCCATCTCGCCCGGCTACACCGACACGCCGATGACGGCCGGCGCCAAGGCCATTCCCGGCATTGTCGAAACCTTCCGCAGCCGCTACCCGCTGGGCCGGGTCGGTACTCGCGCCGACATCGCCGATGCGGCCGTGTGGCTGGCCAGCGATGAGTGTTTCATGTCCGGCCAGAACCTGCAGATCAACGGCGGCCTGACCCTGCGCGGCAATCCGAGCGCGGCGGAACTGGACGCCGCGGCGATCCGGGCCACCGGCAAACCACGCCCACGTCCATGGGAAGCGAAGGGCTGAAAAAAGACATCAGCCAGGCTGTAGCGGCCGGCCCCGGGGTGCGCATGCCGATGGGGCAGGTGCCCGTGGCCGACGCCGACCTCAATCTGCGGCGCGTCTGGATCGACGCCGGCGCGCCGAACAACTGGAGCACCACATGAAGACCAATGCCATGAACAAGATGAATATCAGTGCGCTGCTGCCAGCAGACGCCATGCGGCAGGAGGGCGCCTACGCGTGGTATGTCGTGTACCTGCTTACCTTTGCCTACACGGTTGCCTTCATCGACCGCCAGGTGCTCAACCTGCTGGTCGACCCCATCAAGCGCGACCTGCTGCTCAGCGACGTGCAAATCAGCCTGCTGCAGGGCTTTGCCTTCATGACCGCGTACGTCCTGTTCGGGCCCCTGTTCGGGCGCTGGGTCGATACCGGCAACCGGCGCAATGTGCTGGCCCTTGGGGTGGCGCTCTGGAGCGGCTTCACGGTCCTGTGCGGCATGTCGAGCGAATTCTGGCACCTGTTCCTGGCGCGCGCCGGCGTGGGCGCGGCCGAAGCGTGCCTGGCGCCGGCCGGGTTTTCACTGATCGCCGACTACTTCAGCCGCCAGCGCCTGCCGCGCGCCATGAGCATCTTCATGCTCGGGCCCTCGCTGGGCGCGGGCCTGGCGCTGATTGCCGGCGGCCTGGTCATCGGATCGGCTCCCACGCTTGGACACTGGTTCCCGATATTGTCCGGGCTATCCACCTGGCAGCTCACCTTTGTCATGGTGGGTGCGCCCGGTATCCTGCTGACGTTGCTGCTGCTGACGATCCGCGAACCGGCCCGCCGCACCGCCAGCGGCGCCGCCGGGACCGACCAGCATTTCACGCTGCGCGAAACGCTGGCCTTCTTCTGGGCCAACCGTCCGTTCTACCTGCCCTACTTCCTTGGCCTGTCGCTGCTGGCGATTGTCATCTACGGCTTTCCGACCTGGATGCCGGCGCACCTGATGCGCCATTTCGGCGCCGACCCGTCCTCGGTGGGCCTGCGCTACGGCACCCAGGTGCTGATCATCGGCGCCATCGGCATCTACTCCGGCCCCTGGGTCGAGCGCTGGTTCTCCGCGCGCGGCCACCGCGACGCCCCGGTGCGCGTGCCGATGATGTGCGCCGGCGTAGTGGCGCTGCTATGCATGGTGTTCCCGTTCGCCGGCAGCCTGGGTTCGGCACTGGTGGTGGCGGGCGCCATCAACCTGTTCTACGGCCTGCCGTGGGCGGTGGCCGCATCGGCGCTGCAGATCTCCACCCCCAACCGCATGCGCGGGGTGGCGGTATCGATCTTCTACTTCCTGATTTCGCTGTTCGGCCTTGGGATTGCGCCCAGCATTATCGCCTTCGTGACCGACCACGTGCTGCGCGATCCGGCCCGAGTCGGTACGTCGCTGGCGATCGTATGCGCCACCAGCGCGCTGGGCGCCTGCTGGCTGCTGTACGGCGCGATGAAACACTATCCAAAGAATGTTGAATAAGGGGCAGGACAACATGCAGAGCAAACGAATTGGCATCATAGGCGCCGGCGCGATCGGCGGCTTTTACGGCATCATGCTGGCGCGCGCCGGCTTCGACGTGCATTTCCTGATGCGCGGCGATTACGGTGCCGTGCGCGAGAATGGCCTGCTGATGAAAAGCGCCAAGTACGGCGATACCCATCTCGCACCGGCCCGGGTCTACCACGACGCGGCCGACATGCCGCCGTGCGACTGGCTGCTGGTAGCCGCCAAAACCACCGCCAACGCCGCACTGGCGCCGTCCATCGTGCGCGCGGCAGCGCCGGGAGCGAAGGTCATCCTGCTGCAAAACGGCTTCGGGGTGGAGGACGCATTGCGTCCACTGCTGCCCGATTCGCTGCACCTCTTGGGCTGCTTGTGCTTCGTATCGGTACACCGCGAGGGGGCGGGCGTGATTACCCATCATGCCTATGGCAGCGTGAGCCTGGGCTACCACTCGGGTCCGGGGCAGGACGCCCGCGCGGTGCTCGAGGAGGCCGGCGCACTGTTTCGCGACGCCGGGCTGGAAGCACCGTTGATGGACGACCTGGCGCAGGCGCGCTGGCAGAAGCTGGTGATGAATGTGCCGTTCAATGGCCTGTCGGTCCTGCTTGGCAGCGGAACCCTGGCCATGATGACCCAGCCGCAGACGCGCGCGCTGATCCGCGATCTGATGGTGGAAGTGATCGCCGGCGCGGCTGCTTGTGGCCATGCGCTGCCGGACGGGTACATCGATGTGGCGTGGGCCGCGACCGACGGCAAACCCGACTACACGCCGAGCATGATGCTCGACTACGCCGAGCGGCGTCCGCTTGAACTGGAGGCCATTTACGCGGCCCCGCTCGAGGCCGCGCGCCAAGCCGGCTTCAGCATGCGCAAGGTAGGCATGCTGTACCAGTCACTGTGCTTCCTCGATCAGCGCAACCGCGCCTAGAGCAGGCGATTCCACTCGCCTGTCCACCCTGCGTCATGCTGCCGGCAGCGCAGCATCCTTCGCCTTGACGGCGGTATCGGCCAGCCGTTCGGCCGACACCGCCACAGCGCTGGCAATGAACTGCTTGCCTGCGATGAAATCGAGCGGCGAAGCGACCGCTTCCACCGCCACCACTTGTTCGCCGCACAGGTGGTACACCGCAAATTTGCCCTGTGCAGGCGAGCCGCGCAGCACCTGGCGGTTGGCCCCGAACGGCAGCCCGGCGATCTGCAGCTTGCAGTCATACTGATCCGACCAGAACCACGGCACTTCCGGGGCAGGGCGGCTCTTGCCGGTAATAGCGCAAGCCACCTGGCGCGCCTGCTCGAGCGCGTTGGGCACGCTCTCGAGCCGGAACATGCGTTCGCCATACACCGGCAGCGGCCTGAAACTGAGGTCGCCAATCGCAAAAATCGATGGGTCGCTGCTGCGCGCATCGTGATCGACCGCTACGCCGTTCCCGCATTCCAAACCCGCTTCGCGCGCCAGTTCGTCGCGCGGCTGCGCGCCCACGCCCACCAGCGCCACATCGCATTGAACACGCCGGCCATCGGCCAGGCAGACCGCCTGCACGCTGTCGCTGCCTTCGAAATGCTCGAGGCAGGCGTCGCGGATGACGTGCACGCCGTTTTGCCTGTGCAGTCCATCGAAAAACTGCGCCAGAGGCTCGCTCGCAACGCGGGCCAGCAGGCGCGCCTCGCGTTCAATCACGGTCACTTCCACGCCCAGCGCGCGCGCCGATGCCGCCGCTTCCAGTCCGATATAGCCGCCGCCGACAACGGCAAGGCGCCGGCCCGGCTGCAGAGCCGCCTTCAGGCGCGCCGCGTCATCGATGCCGCGCAGGGTCAGGATGTTGGCCAGCTGCGCGCCCGGCGCAGCCAACTGGCGCGCACGGGCTCCGGTGGCCAGCACCAGATAGTCGTAGGCGAGCCGTTCACCGCTGGCCAATATGACCTGCCTGGGGCCGCGCTCGATGGCCACCGCCGATTCGCCGCTGCGGAGCACGATGCCCTGTTCGGCGTACCACGCAGCGTTTTTCAGGTACAGCGATTGCGGGTCGGGCTCGCCCTTGAGAAAAGCCTTTGACAGGGGCGGGCGCTGGTAGGGCAGCCATGGTTCGTCGCCCACGATGGTAATGTCGCCCTGGTGCCCGTTTTCGCGCAACTGGGCGGCCAGTGCGCCGGCAGCATGGCCGGCGCCGATGATGAGGACTTTGGCATTAATGGACACGGGACGCCCCTTCAATCCGGTACTGCGCGGTGGCCGGATTGGCATCCGGATCGTTCTGGTCGAACGGGCTGATGGTGTAGCGGCGTGGCCACAACAGGATGGCGGCGCCAATCGACAACACGCAGAAGAACGCCGGGTAAAGCGCTGCGTGGGCGGCCGAAAAGCGTGACAGGTAGGTGAGGATGATCAGGGCGGTGCCGCCGAAAATGGCAATCGGGATGTTGTAGCAGGTGGCCAGGCCGGTATAGCGCAATTGGGCCGGGAAGGCGCGCGCCAGCAGGGTCAGCGACAGGCCCATTGCGCAGCCGCCGCTGACGCCGAGCACCATGGCCGGTAAAAGCAGGCCGGCCACGTTGTCCTGGCCGAAGCCCCAGAACAAGGCGCACATGGTCACCAACTGTGCCGCGATGTAGGTGTTGCGCAGCGACGCGACTTGCCACGACACCAGCATCCCGCCCAGCACATTGCCGACCATGGTGAAGGCAATCAGCAGGGTCTGCACGCCCGCCACCTCCGCCATGGGCAGGTCCTTCATGGTGACGAACAGGGTGATCGGGAATTGCTGGGTGGCGGCGGCGACGACGGTGGTGGACGCTGCCAGCACCATGGCGCTCAGCAGGTTGAAGCGGTGGCCTTCGATCAGGATGGCGAACGGTGCACGCTCGGACAGCATCAGGCGCTGCTTCATGGCTTCGAACACCGGCGTCTCATGGGTAAAGCGGCGCAGGTAGACCGACAGCAGGCCGAACACGCCGCCCAGCAGGAAAGGGATGCGCCAGCCGTATTCGATCATGGCCTCGGGGCCGAGCACCCTGGCCAGCGAGCTCACTACGAGCGAGCCGCCCAGGGAGCCCAGGCACACGGTCGAGGCCAGGATGCCGAGCGCGAATGCGACGCGCTTGCCCGACACCTGTTCCGACACGAAGCTGATCGCACCAGGCAGTTCGCCGCCGAGCGCGATGCCCTGCAGCAGGCGGCACAGCAGCAACAGGAGCGGGGCCCAGATGCCGATGTCAGCATAGCCAGGCAGCAGGCCGATGGCCAGCGTCGGCCCGGCCATCAGGCCCAGCGTCAAGGTAAAGATGCGCTTGCGTCCCACCAGGTCGCCCAGCTGCGCCATCAGGATGCCGCCGATCGGGCGGATCAGGAAGCCAGCCGCGAAAATGCCCAGCGTTTGCATCACGCGCAGCCATTCCGGCATGTCGGGCGACGAGAAGTGCGCGCTGATCTGCGGCGTCAGGAAGACGAAGATTATGAATTCGAAATACTCGAGCATGCCGCCCAGCGAGGCAATGCCGAGCGCCTTGATTTGCTCGCGGCGTGAAATGGGGGCCAGCGCGGCCCCGGCAGGACTGTTATGCATTGCGGCTACCTCAGGTGGTTATTTTTGTAATTTTTGATACATGTCTCCTGTTCCACCAGGTGGTGTCACAGCTCTTTCCGGGCCCAGGCCAAGGCGCGCCGGAGCAGTTCGTAATAGACGGGCAAATCCCATGCGCCGCGCTCCACTTTGGGGTAGAAGTCGAGCATGGGTTGCATGTCATGGTGGCCACGGCAGTGACCAAGAGTCAGATACAGGACGGCGCCCTGTTCCAGGCGGCGCAGATACAGCACCGGATGTCGTTGTTTTTCCCATCGATTGTAAAGGAAACGGCCCGCGTCGCCCTCGAAAGAAGTGTCCAGCAGCACGTCGATCGGGGCCACGGTCTGCGACAGGTACAGCTCGTCAGTGACCTCGAAGGCGTCGATGCCCGCAACCAGCGCATGGTCCAGCTGCGTGCGTTCGACGAGGTAAGGGCCGATGGGAGGATGGGCTCGAAACGTGGTGCCCAGCGTATCCATCAGCAGCGCCGCTTCGTCGGGCGTGTCGATGCGCCCGTCGTCCAGGAAGCGGAGGATCGAATTGGTCCCGTGCAGGGCCAGCCAACGCCCGCCGCTTTTCACGTAGTCGCGCAGCGTTTGCTGCTGCGCCGGTGTCGGGACCACGTCGCAGGTGTAGCTGACCAGGAAGTCGGCCGCGGCGATGGCGTCCACGTCGCTGTAGTCCTCGAACACCCTGACCCTGACCCGCTCGTCTTCGCCCAGCAGCTTCAGCAGCTCCATCCGGGCAAAGTCGATATCATGCCATTTTCCACCAGCAACCAAGACGCAGTTAAGGCGCATCGCGGCCCCCTTAGTGCTGGACCCGGCGCGTCATGCCGCCGTCGATCACCAGGTTGGTGCCGGTGGTGAAAGCGCTCAGCGGCGAGGCCAGGAAGGCGACCGCGCTGGCCACTTCGCTGGCTTGGCCCAGGCGGCCCAGCGGTACCTGGCCGACGGTTTTTTCGTACAGCTCCGGGCGGGCGGCCTTGATCTTGTCCCAGGAGCCGCCTTCGATGAAGATCGGGCCCGGTGAAACGGTATTGACGCGCACGCCTTTCGGGGCCAGCGCGTGCGCCATGGCGCCCGCGTAGTTGGTCACGGCCGCCTTCAGCGCCGCATACGGCTGCGGGCCGAACGCCGGTTCGATCGCCACCGTGGTCGACACCACGACGATGGCGCCGCTGCCCGACTTTTCCAGGGCGGGCAGGGCGGCGTCGATGCCGCGCCAGGTGGCCAGCAGGTCCATTTCAAACGCAGCTTGCCAGCGTTCTTCACTGGCAGGGCCGCCGCCGGCCGAGGCGAAGCAGACAAAAACGTCGCAGCCACCCAGGCGTTCGGCGGCGCGCGCCACCCAGGCGCGGTACGCCTGGTCGTTACCCATATCGACGCTTTCGCCGCTAACGACGGCGCCGCCGGCGCTCAGCTGGGCGACCGCCTGGTCAACGCCGGCCTGGTCGCGTGCGCACAGCTCAACTGCGCAGCCTTCCGCCGCCAGTACGGCAGCGACCGCGCGTCCGATGCCTTTGCTGGCGCCGGCGAGGATGGCGCGCTTGCCCTTCAATTGCAGATCCATGGTGTGCTTTCAGTGTGTGGTGAACGGGATTCGGTGAAGTCTACATTGAAAAATAAAAACAGTCCAACTGGATTTTTTAACGGATTAAGTAACATATTTCACCTTGTGAAATAGCATTCCGCATCGAGTATTTTTGCTGCCTTGCAGCATACAGTTCATAGAGGGATCTGGATTTTTTTCACGTATGTCGGCACTTGCTTGTTTCACGGAAATAAAAATATTGTGGCTTTTTGGAGAAAATAAAAAAACAGGTCAGAATGCTTGTTTATTTTTGGATTGCTAGGTAAAGTCTCACTCCAGAACATCAACCAAGCCGAAACCGGCAGACGAACAGGAGGCCTCGATGGCGGATCAAGATCGACCATTGAACGAAGAAGCAGAGCGCAGCGGCGGCGTAAGCTGGAATGAGCTGGCCGACAATGACAGCCGCGCTGTCCCACGGTTCTTGCGCCAGGACGCCTACCGTTCCCTCGGTTCCGAGCCGCTGGCGACCGAGCGCTATACCAGCGCAGCATTCTTCCAGCGCGAAATCGACAAGATGTGGCCCAACGTGTGGCAGTTCGCCGCCCGCGAAGAAGACATGCTCCATCCCGGCGACGTGGTGGTGTATGAGAACGCGGGCCGTTCCTACCTCATGACGCGCCAGGATGACGGCGCGGTGCGCGCCTTCCACAATGTGTGCCTGCACCGCGGCCGCAAGCTGCGCACCGCCAACGGCAGCGTGACCGAATTCAAGTGCCCGTACCACGGCTTTTCCTGGAAACTCGACGGCGCCCTGAAGAACATCCCCTCGCGCTGGGACTTCAAGCACATCGAAGACAGCGCCATGCAGCTTCCGGAAGCGCAGGTGGGGCGCTGGGGCGGCAATATCTTTATCAAGGAAAACGCCGGCGGGCCGTCGCTGGAGGAGTTTCTGGCGCCGTTGCCGGAACACTTCCTGCGCTGGCAGCCGGAGCGCCGCACGACCACCGCCTGGGCCGGCAAGGTGGTGGCGGCCAACTGGAAGGCGGTGGCCGAAGCGTTCATGGAAGCCTACCACGTGATCGCCACCCATCCGCAGATCATGCCCTTCACTGGCGACGCCAATACCAAGTACAGCATCTGGGGCGACAACGTCAACCTGGCCATCACCCCTTTCGGCACCACTTCCCCGCATATCGGGGACGGTCAGCTGAGCGAGCAGGAAGTGATGAATGCCTTCCTCAAGTACAACGGCCGCGTGGTGCCCGAGAACGGCGCCATCACCGTCCCGGACGGGCGCTCGGCGCGCGAAGTCATGGGCGACTTCAACCGCAAGCGCTTCGGCGACATGGCGGGCATGGACCTCGAGCACGCCAGCGACGCCGAAGTGCAGGACGCGCTGACCTACAACGTCTTTCCCAACATGGCGCCGTGGGGCGGCTTTTCGCCGTCGGTGCTGTACCGCTGGCGGCCATGGCCGGACCAGGACCATACGCTGATGGAAGTGCGGATCCTGAGTACGGTCGCGCCCGGGGAGCCAATCGCGCCGTCGGTCCCCATGCGCATGCTGGAAGCGAGCGAAACCTGGGCCAGCGCGCTCGGCGTGCTGGGCAGCGTGCTGGACCAGGACATGGGCAACCTGCCGCATGTCCAGGCCGGCATGAAACTGTCCAAGACCAAATTGCTGCAGTTGGGTAACTACCAGGAAATACGCATCCGCCACTTCCACCAGACGCTCGACAAATACCTGGAGTCCTGAACATGAAATGCATTGAAATCGATGGTTACGGCAGCGCCGACGTACTCAAGCTGGGCGAACGCGCGCGGCCGGTCCCGGGCGCGGGCGAAGTTCTGATCCGCGTGCGCGCCTCGGGCGTAAACCGTCCCGACGTGTCGCAGCGCCAGGGTTTCTATCCGCCGCCACCCGGCATCTCCGACGTGCCTGGCCTGGAAGTGGCCGGCGAGGTAGTGGAGGGCGATCTGGCGCATGCCGACAACGGCGGCCGCTTTGCCGTGGGCGACCGGGTCTGCGCGCTGGTGGCCGGCGGCGGCTACGCCGAATACTGCATCGCCCCGCTGGCCCAGTGCCTGCCGGTGCCGGCCCCGCTGTCGTTCGTGCAAGCGGCCGCGCTGCCGGAAACCTGTTTTACCGTGTGGAGCAATGTGTTCGACCGCGCCCGCCTGGGCCGTAACGAGGCCGGCCAGCCCGAGTCGCTGCTGGTACACGGCGGCACCAGCGGGATCGGCGTGACCGCGATCCAGCTGGCCCACGCGCTGGGCCATACGGTGTACGCCACCGCCGGCAGCGCCGAAAAATGCCGCGCCGCCGAACGCCTCGGTGCCAGCCACGCCATCAACTACCGCGAGGAAGACTTTGTGGAAGTGGTGCGCGCCCGGACCGACGGCCGCGGCGTCGACGTGGTGCTCGACATCATCGGCGGCGATTACATTGCGCGCGACATCGACTGCCTGGCCGTCGACGGCCGCCTGGCCCTGGTCGCCGTGCTGGGCGGCACCGAAGCGAAGCTCGACCTGCTCAAGGTGCTGATGAAGCGCCTGAGCATCAGCGCATCGACCATGCGCGCGCGGCCGGTCGCATTCAAGGGCGCCATCGCGCGCCAGCTGCAGGAACGGGTATGGCCGCTGTTCGACAGCGGCGCGATCCGCCCCGAGATTTTCGCGCGCTTTGCACCGGCCGATGCGCCGGAGGCGCACCGCCTCATGGAAAGCAACAAGCATATCGGCAAGATTGTCATCGACTGGCAATGATTTTTTCAATCAACCATAACTAGAAAAACCACAGAGGAGATGTAAGATGCGTATCAGTCCAACCCCACGCCGCCTGACCTTGTTGGCCGCTTCCATCGTGGCCATGCACGGCGCCGCCGGCAGCGCCCAGGCCATCGAGATCGAGACCGGCAACCCGGATCTCACCGTGCGCGCCGGCGCTACCGTGCGCTATAACGCCGGCTTCCGTATGGAAAAGCGCGATCTGGCCATCGCCTTGAGCCCCAGCAGCGACGAAGGCGACCATTCCTTCGACCGCCACGACATGGTCAACAACCGGCTCGACCTGCTGACCGAGGTCGACCTGTCGTACAAGAATGTCGGGGCCCGCGTGAGCGGCGCGCTGTGGGCCGATGCCGCCCTCAGCAACAGGGTCAAGACGGCGCCCGGACTCGAGTCGCGCGGCAGCTACTTCAACAACGAATTCTCGGACTACACCAAGCGCTTCCACAAGGGTCCGTCCGGCGAGTTCCTGGACGCCTACCTGTTTGCCAACCTGGACTTCGGCAGTATGCCGTTCAGCATCAAGGTCGGCCGCCAGACCAATCTGTGGGGCGAGGCGCTGGTGCTGTCGACCCACAGCGTGTCCTACGCCCAGGCCCCGATCGACGGCCTGAAAGCCGTCGCCAGCCCGGGTGTCGACAACAAGGAAGTGGCGCTGCCGATCGGCCAGGTGCATGCCTCGCTGCAGGTCACCGACAAGCTGTCCCTCAACGCCCAGTATTTCTATGAATGGAAACCGACCCGCCTGGCGCAGGGCGGCACCTACCTCGCTTCGACCGACTTCCTGCTGCAAGGTCCTGACCAGTTCTCTGCCGCGCCAGGCGTGAACCTGATCAACGGCAAGATCGTCAAGGCCGACGCCGCCGAATATGGCCTGTCGGCGCGCTACAAGGCCGATGCGATCGGCGCCACCGTCGGCGCTTACTACCGCGTGTTCAACGAGCGTTCGCCGTCGCTCAGCCTGGATATCCCGAACCGCATCTACCACATCATCTATCCGGAACAGACCAAGCTGTTCGGCCTGAGCCTGGCCAAGAACATCGGCGGGGTCAGCGTGGGCGCCGAACTGGTGCGCCGCGACGACACCGTACTGGCCAGCAGCCTGGGCAATGGTTCGCGCGCCGCCGCACGCGGCAATACCTGGCACGGACTGGTCAATGCGGTCACCGTATTCGGCCAGAACCGGGTGTTCGACGGCGCGTCGCTGACCGCCGAACTGGCGTACGCCAAGCTCGACAAGATCACCCAGAACGCCGCTGCCTTCAACGGCTGCGTGCGCCCTGGACTGGCCACGCGCGACGAGGAAACCGGCTGCGCCTCGGCCTCCAACTGGCAGGGCACGATCCGCTTCAGCCCGACCTGGACCGCGGTGCGCATCGGCTGGGACCTGGGCGCGACCGCCTCGGTCACCTACGGCCTGAAGGGCAACGGCGCGGTGCTCGGCGGCGGCAACTACAAGGGCGGCAGCTGGACCGTCGGCAGCACGCTCACCTACAACCAGCAGCACGACTTCACGCTGGCCTACAGCGACTACCTGGCAACCAAGCGCAACAACCCGGTCACCGGCCTGATTCAGTTCAGCAACGGTTCGCAATTGCAGGACCGTGGCTGGCTGTCCTTCACTTACAAGGGTTCATTCTAGGTTTTTCCACAATAATTCAAGGAGACAGACATGAAATTACAGCACATGATCGTGGCCGCGTTGCCGCTGATGACAGCCGTGGCCCACGCCGCACCGACCGCCCAGCAGGTTGAACAGCTGGGCACCACCCTGACCCCGTGGGGCGCCATCAAGGCCGGCAATGCCGACGGCAGCATTCCCGAGTACACCGGTGGCCTGACCAAGCCGCCAGCCAACTACGATCCGAAGAAACCCGGCATCCGTCCCGACCCGTTCCCGAACGATAAGGTCCTGCTGAAAATCGACGCCAAGAACATGGAGCAATACAAGGCGCGCCTGACACCCGGCACCATGGCGATGATGAAGAAGTACCCGGATTTCTACATCAATGCCTACCAGAGCCGGCGCACGGCGGCCTATCCGGCCGAGGTTCTGGAGAATTCGAAGAAAAATGCCACGCGTTGCGCAACCATCAATGGCAACCTGGGCCTGGATACCTCGAAAGGCTGCGGCTTCGGTATTCCATTCCCGATTCCAGCCAATGGCCTGGAGGTCATGTGGAACCACGACACCCGCTTCCGTCCGACCTACATGGGCAAGGATGTCTGGATCAGTTATGTGAAGCCGACCGGCGAAGTCGTGATTACCGCCAAAGGCCACAACTACAAGGACTACGGCTTCTACGACAAATCCAAGGACAAGCCTGATACCTCCCTGTCATTTCGCATGGAGTACACCGGACCTACCCGGCTGGCCGGCATGCAGACTCTCTGGCACGACATGCTGGTCGACAGCGAACGCCGCAACTACGCCTACCAGCCGGCCACGCGCCGGGTCCGTCTCTCGCCTGACTCGGCGGCGGACACGCCGATCAGCGCCACCGGTGGCGCCCAGGTCTACGACGAAGATCAACTCTTCTCGGGCAAGAAAGACCGCTTCGACTGGAAACTCATCGGCAAGAAGGAAATGTATATTCCATACAATAACTATCGTGCCATGTACTCGGCCGGTGGCGGTTGCACCCAGCAGGAGCGCGTGAAGACAGCACGCTTCCAGAATCCGGAATGCCAGCGGTGGGAGCTGCATCGGGTGTGGCACGTCGAGGCAACGCTCAAGGATGGCAAGCGCCACGTCTACGGCAAGCGCGACTTCTTCTTCGATGAAGATTCCTACAGCGATGGCATTGCCGAGAGCTATGACAAGGCAGGCAACCTGTATCGCATCAACCAGCAAATGGGTGCGCCTGCGTATGAAGTACCTGCCCCCTCACTGACGGACAACTATGTGATCGACCTGATTTCCGGCGTCTACATGTTTGGATCCGCACAAGGTGGTTATCCGACGGTTCCGCGTCTTTCCCCGGCCCAGCTCTCGCCTGATTACCTGGACAAGGTGATTTTCAAGTAACAGCTACCACGCCGTCCCCGCGCAAGCGCCGAGCCCGGCGCGCGGACGGCGGCCCGGATTTGCCTGTCTCCACCGGAGTAACTAATGAACAACTGGTTTTTGAAATTGACGCTCGCCGGCCTGCTGGCCTGTGCCCTGGCGCCAAGCGCACAGGCCTTCAAGGATCCGCTCGACACCCCGGCTACGCTGAACACGGCGCTGGCGCAGGCCAGCCGCATGACGGCAGTCGCCCGCGCCGGCAACAGCATGGTTGCGGTCGGGCCACGTGGCCACATCCTGCTGTCGAAAGACCAGGGCACGAGCTGGAAGCAGGTGCCCGTTCCCGTCAGCAGCGACCTGGTGGCGGTGCGCTTCTTGTCCGCCGGCCTGGGCTGGGCGGTGGGGCACGACGGCGTGGTGCTGCACAGCGCCGACGGCGGCGCCAGCTGGCAGCGCCAGTTCGACGGCCGCCAGGCCGTCAAGACCATGAAAGCATGGTACGCACAGAAGGCGGCAGCCGGCGACGCCGCTGCAGCCGCCTTCCTGCCCGAAGTCGACCGCTATGTGGAAGAGGGCCCGGGCAAGCCATTCCTGGACGTGCTGTTCCTGAACGCAAACGAAGGCTTCGTCGTCGGCGCCTTCAACCTGGCGTTCCGCACCATCGATGGCGGCAAGAGCTGGGAGCCGCTGATGGGCCGGATCGACAACCCCAAGTCGCTGCACCTGTATTCGCTGGCCCAGTCGGGCGGCAAAGTGTATGTCGGCGGCGAACAGGGCTTGCTGCTGGCGTGGAATGCGGAGCAGGGCAAGTTCGACGCCCTGGCCTCGCCTTACCGCGGCAGCTTCTTCGGCCTGCTGGCCTCCGGCGACTCCCTGCTGGCCTACGGCTTGCGCGGCAACGCCTGGTACAGCGCCGACAACGGCAAGAACTGGGCGCGGCAGGAGCTGGGCGTGAGCGACGCTGTCACCGGCGCGGCCAGCCTCGACGGCGGCGGCTTCGTGCTGGTCACCCAGGGCGGCAAGATGTTTACCGGCCAGGGGCAGGGCAAGGTGGCCGAGGTGCGCGCCGCCCGTCCGATGGCGTATTTCAGTGTCGCTGCCGCAGGACCGCGCAATGTCGTGGTCGTGGGCGCCGGTGGCGTGCAGGCCGAGTCGCTCGGCACACAACAATAGGCGGGACTAGTCATGGCAGTAAATGGTAACCAGCTGGTGGATATGCCAGTAGTCAAGGACCTGGCGTCCTTCGACAAGCGCTCCGGAAACATCCTCGAGCGCGCCGTGTTCAACAACCGCAGCCTCTTCATGATCGTCTGCGCGCTGATCACGGTGTTTCTCGGCCTGCAGATCCTGAAGCTGGAGGTCAATGCCAGCTTCGACAAGATGATCCCGCAGGGCCACCCGTACGTGAAGAACTACTTTGAGAACCGTGACCGCCTGGGCGGACTGGGCAATGTGGTGAGGGTGGTGGTGGAAAACCCCAGCGGCGACATTTTCGACCCGGCCTTCCTGGAAAAGACCAAGCAGATCAATGACGCGCTGTTCCTGACCCCGGGCGTGGACCGCGCCTGGATGAAGTCGGTATGGATGTCGGCGGTGCGCTGGACTGAAGTGACCGAGGAGGGCTTCCGCGGCGGCCCGGTGATGCCGGAAGTGACGGACGGGTCGGCCAAGTCGATCGAGGAATTCAAGCGCAATATCCGTTCCGCCGGCCTCGTCGGCGGCCTGGTGGGCACCGATTACAAGTCGCTGATGTTCGTCGTGCCTTTGCTGGAAAAGGATCCCGCCACCGGGAAGGCCCTTTCCTATGGCGACTTCTCCACGTATATCGAAAAGAACGTGCGCGACAAGTTCAACGAACCCGGCAAGGTCAGCATACATGTGGTCGGCTTTGCCAAGCTGGTCGGCGACCTGATCGATGGCATGATCCAGGTGATCGCCTACTTCGCCTTTGCCGCCGTGGTGGCTGCCGCCATCATCTACCTGTACACCCGCTGCGTGCGCAGCAGCGCGCTGGTGCTGGCCTGCTCCCTCGTGGCCATTGTGTGGCTGCTGGGCACCGTCCGCCTGATGGGCTACTACATCGACCCGTATTCGATGCTGGTACCTTTCCTGGTGTTCGCCATCGGCGTCAGCCATGCGGTGCAGAAGATGAACGGCATCATGCAGGACATCGGGCGCGGCACCCACAAGTACGTGGCCGCGCGCTACACCTTCCGCCGCCTGTTCCTGGCCGGCTTTACCGCCCTGGTGGCCGATACCGTCGGCTTCGCCGTGCTGACCGTGATCGATATCCCGGTCATCCAGGACCTGGCGATCACCGCCAGTGTCGGCGTGGCGATCCTGATCGTCACCAACCTGCTGCTGTTGCCGGTCATGCTGTCGTATGTCGGGGTCAGCCCGAGCGCGGTACGGCGCAGCCTGGCCGCGAATAAGAGCGGCGGCCTGTGGCATTCGCTGGAACGCTTCACCGAGCGCCGCTGGGCGATCGGCGCGATTGCGGTCGCGGCGGTGCTGACCGTGGGCGGCTTCATCGTCAGCCTCGGCGTCAAGATCGGCGACCTCGATCCGGGCGCCCCTGAGCTGCGCGCCGAATCGCGCTACAACCAGGACTCGAACTACGTACGCAGCCACTACCGCATCTCGAACGACCAGTTCGTCGTCATCCTGAAAACCCGCGACGAGATGTGCTCGGACTACCGGGTGCTCAAGGAAGCGGAAAACCTGGTCTGGACCTTGCGCCAGGTGCCGGGCGTGCAGAACGCCACGGCGATGTCGGACAACGTAATGAACCTGGTCGCCGGCCTGCAGGAAGGCAACCCAAAATGGCTCAGCATCGCGCGCAACCCGATGCTGCTCGGCACCGCATCGCAGTGGACGCTGACCGACAACCCGGAGGTCGTCGACACCGCATGCTCGACCATTCCGGTGTTCGCCTACCTGGCCGACCACAAGGCCGAAACGCTCAAGGGCGTGGTGCAGGTGGTGGAGAAATTCGCCGCTGAACACAACAGCGAAGGCGTGCAGTTCCTGCTCGCCGCGGGCCCGGCCGGGATCGAGGCGACCACCAATATCGTGGTCGAAAAAGCCAACCGCATGATGCTGCTGTACGTGTACGCCGCCGTGATCGTGCTGTGCTTCGTGACCTTCCGCAGCTGGCGCGCGGTGCTGGTGGCCGTGATTCCGCTGGTGATCACGTCGATCCTGTGCGAGGCGCTGATGGCGGTGCTGGGCATCGGCATCAAGGTGGCGACCCTGCCGGTCATCGCGCTCGGCGTGGGTATCGGGGTGGACTATGCGCTCTACCTGCTGACGGTACAGCTGCAGATGCAGCGCGCCGGCATGCCGCTGGGCCAGGCCTACCGCGTGGCGATGGAATTCACCGGCAAGGTGGTGGCGCTGGTCGGGGTGACCCTGGCTGCCGGCGTCGTTACCTGGGCCTGGTCGCCGATCAAGTTCCAGGCTGACATGGGCATCCTGTTGACCTTCATGTTCCTGTGGAATATGGTTGGCGCACTGGTCCTGATCCCGGCGCTGTCGCACTTTCTGCTGCGCACCGATGCCGACAAGCCGGGCGCAGCCGCCAAGGCTGAACACGTGGAGCCGGCCAGGGTGGCCGTGCACGCTTAATAGAAAGGAAACGATATGTCGATCTTTATGAAGGCCACCATGAAAGTGGATGCCTACAAGCTACAGGGCTTCCTCGACGCCTTGCTGGGCAACCTGGTCCCGATCATGGAAGAGCAGGGCTGGAAGCTGCATGGCTGCTTTGTCGAGCGTTTCGGGTCGATCAAGCCGGCGATCGTCGTCGATATCTGGGAAATGGAAGACATGGCCCACGTCGAGCGCGTGATGAATGGCGATGCCTACCGCAGCGATCCGCGCTACCAGGCCTCGATGGCGATATTGAAGGAGGCGGTCATCGAAGAGAGCGTCACCTTCATGACCAAGAAGGGCGGCTCGATGGCCACCTACTATTCATCACCGGAGACAGCATGACCACACCGCACTTTTCCACGAACCCCGTGACCAGCATTGCTGCCCTGGGCGAGGTCATGCAGCTGGCCTTCGTGCCGGCCGACTTCGACGCCGCGCTCCGGTTCTGGACCGGCACCATGGGCGCCGGCCCGTTCTACCTGATGGAGCACATCAAGGCCGAAAACCTCAAGTACCAGGGCCAGCCCGCCACCATCGACTTCAGCGCGGCAGTCGGCTACTGGGGCGATATCCAGATCGAACTGATCATCCAGCACGATGATGCGCCGTCGATCTATTCCAGCTGGCGCCAGCAGGGACTGGAAGGCTTGCACCACGTCTGCATCGCCGTGAGCGACATGGCCGAGGCGCGCCGCGTGTGCGCGGCAGCCGGCGCCACGGTGGTGCAGGAAGCCCAGTTCCGCGGCGGCAGCGCCGAAGTGATCTACGTCGATACCCACGGCGGGCCGGGCACCATGGTCGAAATATGGAAAGGCGACGACGCCGGACGTGCCTTCTTTGCCAGCATCCGCGAAGCGGCGCGCGGCTGGGATGGCAAGGACCCGTTGCGGCGCCGGTCCTGATTGTTACCCGTTTTGACTGTTGCAACTGGTGGACTTTGCGAGAAATAGAATAATTAAAGGAGACAGAGATGGCAGGAGTCTTATTGCTGAAAAAGATATTCGGACGGGCGGCCGGTATCGCCGTTATCGGTGCCCTGGCCCATGGCGGGCCGGCCGCCGCCAATGACAGTGCGGCCGCCTTGAAGAAGTACGGCCAGGAGTTCAAGGGGAAAATCGCCCGATCCTATGCCGATTCGAAGGAATGGTGGCCGCAAGCGGTCAAGCCGCCGCCCGGCACGCCGAATGTGTTGGCGATCATGCTCGATGACGTAGGTTTTGCCCATCTTGGCAGTTATGGCGGACTGATCGATACGCCAAATATCGACCGCTTGGCCAATAACGGCTTGCGGTTCAATAATTTCACCACGACGGCGCTGTGCTCTTCCTCGCGCGCATCCTTCCTGGCAGGGCGCAATCACCACCGCATCGGTCTCGGTTCTCATTCGGTCACTGCGATGGGCTTCCCTGGTTACAACGCGATGTCGCCGGCCTCGGTAAAGTCGTTCGCCAAAAACCTGCAGAAGGCCGGCTTCGTGAATTATGCGATCGGTAAATGGGATCACATGCCGCTCTACCAGGTCACCGAAACCGGGCCATTCGACCACTGGCCGAGCGGCGAGGGCTTCGACCATTATTACGGTTTCATGGCTGCCGAAACTGACAACTTCCGGCCGTCGCTGTGGCGCGACCATCACCCGGTCGAAGACTGGCAGGGCAAGCCTGACTATATCTATGGCAAGGCAATGGCGGATGAAGCGATCCGCAACATTACTTCCCACGTGTCGATCGCACCGGACCGGCCCTTCATGATGTACTACGCCACGCCGGAACTGCACGCCCCGCATCACGCGCCCGCCGAATACGTGGCACGCTACAAGGGCAAGTTCGACATGGGCTGGGACAAGGCGCGCGAGACCATCCTGGCGCGCCAGATCGCGCTTGGAATCGTACCCAAGGGGACGCGGTTGGCGCCACGGCAAAAGGAAGTGCGGGCGTGGGATGCGCTGTCTGCCGATGAGAAACGTTTGTACGCACGCCAGATGGAAGTGGCAGCGGCGGCGCTGTCCCACAGCGATTATCAGATCGGGCGTATCGTCGATGCGCTCGAACGCACCGGACAGCTGGACAATACCGTCATTATTATCGTTTCCGACAACGGCGCATCGGCCGAAGGCTCGCTGGGCGGGACCTACACCGGTTCGGCCAAAGGGAGCGCCTACCCGACCCTCGAGAAAAACCTGGACTATATCGACCGCTGGGGCGGCCCGGACACCGATCCTCACTACGCCGTCGGCTGGGCGATGGCCGGGAACACGCCTTTTCCCTACTTCAAACAGTCGGTCCATCGGGGCGGCGTATCCGATCCCATGATCGTGCATTGGCCAAAAGGAATCAAGGATAAGGGGAGCATTCGTACCCAGTTCCATCACATTACGGACATCGCGCCAACGATCCTGGAGGTGACGGGCACGCCATTCATGGCCACGCTCGATGGCGTCAGGCAGGTACCGATGGATGGCATCAGCATGGCCTATGCCTTCAATCATGGTGCGGCCAAGCCACGGCGGACCGAGCAATACTATGAGTTGTTCGGCAACCGCGGCATTCGCAAGGATGGCTGGTCTGCCGTTGCCATCCATGGTGGCCGCATGCCGTGGCACCCGTTCGATACGACATTGCCATTCGAAGGCGACCGCTGGGAACTGTACAACCGCGATGTGGATTTTTCGGAAACGGAAGACCTGGCGGCCCGCTTCCCGAAAAAGCTGGAGGAACTCAAGAAGCGCTGGGACCAGCATGCCTGGGAAAACAATGTCTATCCGCTGCATGACAGCATGTCGCAACGCTGGAACCGGCTGAAGTTCCAGACCGCCGGCAGCCGGCGCGAATTTGCTTACTATTCGCCGGGCGCGGTGCGCATCGCCGAAAGCGCTTCGGCCCCGGTACGTGACTTGTCGCACAGCATTGAAACCAGCCTCGAACTTGCCGGCGGAGAGCAGGGCGCCTTGCTGGCATGCGGCGGCAGCACGGGTGGCTACGCGCTGTTTATCCAGGACGGCCGTGCCTGGTATGAGTACAACCACAAGGGCGAAGTGCGCTATACCCTGAAGTCGCCGCCGCTTCCAAAAGGCAAGGTCGACCTGAAGTTCAATTTTGTCCGCACTGGTATCAACAAGGGCAGGGGCGAGCTGTATGTGAATGGGGTGAAAGTGGACGAAATCAATATCGACAAGATGCACATCCGCACCTTCGCACTGACCGAAACCTTCGACGTCGGGGTCGACACCGCCACGCCAGTCAGCGACAAGTATGGGATCGCCGCGCCGTTTGCCTATACGGGCAAACTGGATCGGGTGACGGTCCGCCTTACCGATCCTGTACCGGCTGCCAAGTCGGCTGCACTGGGGAAGTAGCATGCAAAGACGTTCCTTTTTTGCCGGTTGCGCTGCCCTGGGCGTGGTTGGCACGGCTGCCGCGCTGGGCGGGCGCTATATGGGCGGCAATGCCACGCGAGCGGCAACCCCCACGCTCGGCGACGGTGTCAACGGACCGAAAGGCATGGTATGGCTGCCCGGCGGGCAGTTTCTGATGGGAAATGCATCGAAACAGGCCCAGCCGAATGAACTTCCTGCCCACCCGGTGCACGTCAGCGGTTACTGGATCGACCTCTATGATGTGACCAACGCCGACTTCGCGCGCTTTGTCGCGGCCACCGGCTACCGTTCCACCGCCGAACAGGCGCCACGCTGGGAAGACTTGCGCCTGCAACTGCCGCCCGGTACCGCCGAGCCCGATCCGGCCACGCTCGTGCCAGGCGGCATGGTGTTCACCGGCACCCGCGCCCCGGTCCAGTTGAGCGACTGGGCACGCTGGTGGGCCTACGTGCCTGGCGCCGATTGGCGCCATCCGCTCGGACCGGACAGCTCCATTGCCGGGCTGGATCGCAATCCGGTGACCCAGGTCAGCCACGCGGACGCAGTGGCCTACGCCACCTGGGCCGGCAAACGGCTGCCAACCGAAGCGCAATGGGAATTTGCCGCGCGCGGCGGGCTCGAGCAGGCCGAATATGCATGGGGAAACGAATTTGCTCCCGGCGGCAAGCGCATGGCCAATTCCTGGGATGACCAGGCACGTCAGTTCCCGGTGCTGGAAGACGAGAAAGTGCAGGTCGGCACTATGCCGGTCGGCAGTTATCCGGCAAACGGATACGGGCTGTACGACATGAGCGGGAATGTATGGCAATGGTGTGCCGACTGGTACCGGATCGACGCGTTTTCCCTGGTCGCGGGCGCGCGGCCGCCGCGCGATCCGCTGGGACCGGTTCATTCGTTCGATACCGACGATGGCGATGTGCCGCCCAATGCGCCAAAGCGGGTCATGCGTGGCGGATCGTTCCTGTGCAGCGAAGACTATTGCACCAGCTTTCGCACCAGTGCACGGCGCGGCACCGACCCGAACACCAGCATGTCGCACCTGGGTTTCCGGACTGTCATGACGCAGGACGACTGGTTGCGACTGAAGCGACCGGCCGCGCGCCGGAGCTGACATGGAGGGACCGATGTGGACACGATGATGTCGACCCGGCAGGCCCAGCGGCTACCGGAGCGCGCGGGCCTGACGCATGCGCTGTCGCTTGCCTCGGGCGTGATGCCGGATGCGACCCCGCTGCAAACGGTGGAGGCGGCGGCCGCCGCCGGCTTCGATCAGGTCGGCCTGTGGATCGATACGGCGGCGTGGAGCGCGTCCACCACCCGTTCGGTGCGCGCCGCTCTGGCCGCCAGCGGCCTTGGACTGCTCGACGCCGAAGTCCTGTGGATCAAGCCTGGCCCGGCTGATCCCGACCACCTGCGCGCGATCGACATCGCCGCCGAACTGGGCGCGCGCAACGTGCTGGTGGTCAGTTCCGATCCAGATTACGGCGCCACGCTGGAAAAATACGTGCAGCTGTGCCGCCACGCCGCGCCTTCAGGCATGCGGGTGGCGCTCGAATTCGGCGCCTTTACCGACGTCGGCACCCTGGACGCGGCGCTGGCTATCCTGCGCGATGCCCGCCAGCCAAACCAGGTATTGCTGGTCGACGCGCTGCACCTGCAGCGCTCGGGCGGCACGCCAGCCGACTTGGCGCAGACGCCCGTGGAATGGTTCAGCTATGCCCAGCTGTGCGACGCGCCCGCCAGCGGCCCTGCCGCCGGCGACCGCGCCGCGATCCGTACCGAAGCAGTCGACCTGCGCCTGTGCCCTGGGCAGGGCGCACTGCCTCTGGCCAGCCTGCTGGCGGCGCTGCCTGCGGGCCTGCCGCTGAGCGTGGAAGTGCGCTCGGCAGCGCTGCGCCGCGAATTTCCCGGCTTTGCCGAACGGGCCGGCGAAGTTGCCCGCATTACGCGCCAATGGCTGGCGTCAGGCGTTCCGAACAACGATAATGATTCTTAAGGAGACCGATATGAGCGAACTTGAACAAACAACCACCGCACCCGACTGGGCCGCCGAACGCAAGGCTTCGCGCGACAAGCTGCGCCGCCGCACCATTGCCCACATCAACAACAAGACCACCGACCTGTCCGCGGGGCCGATGCTGGTCGATCCGGGCGCCTACACCGACCCCGCCCGTCACGAGGAAGAAAAGCGCCTGCTGTTCCGCGAGCGCCCGGTGCTGGCCGCGCTCAGCGGCGACCTGCCGGAGCCGGGCTCGACCTTCCTGTTCGACGAAGTGGGGCCGGCCATTTTGCTGACCCGCAACAAGCAGGGCAAGGTCAACGCCTTCCTGAACATGTGCATGCACCGCGCCTCCAAGCTGGTCACCGAACCTGGCAAGAAAAACCGCATGAGCTGCAAGTTCCACGGCTGGACTTTCGACCTGGACGGCAAGCTGGTCGGGGTGCCGGGGGAATCCGGTTTTGCCGGCCTGAACCGCGACGAGCGCAAGCTGATCCCGGTGCCGGTGGCTGAATGGAACGGCCTGATCTTCGTGCGCGCCGTGCCCAACGGCGAGCCGATCGACGTCGAAGCCCACCTGGGACCGGCCTTCGCGCGCGAACTGGCGCACCTCGAGCTGGCCAGCGCGCAGCCAATGAAGACCACCCGCATCGATGTCGACAGCAACTGGAAGTACGCGATGGATACCTACGGCGAGGGCTACCACTTCGGGACACTGCACCCGACCAGTATCGGGGCGCTGGCCTTCTCCAACATCATGAGCTACGACAATTACGGCCCGAATCACCGGCTGGCGATGCCGCGCGCCGAGTTCCTCGACTATGCCGACAAGCCCGAGCAGGAGTGGCCCGAAACCGCGTATTGCGGGCTGTACTACATTTTTCCCAACGTCGTCATCAACGTCAATTCGACGGCCGACGGCAAGCAGTTCTACGGCATCGCGCGGGTCTTCCCGCGCGAGAGCGTGGGCCAGGGCACGACCCTGATCACCACCTACCGGCCGGGCCACCTGGCGCACGAGACCGATACCACGTCATGGACCAACATCCATGACTTCATCCACAAAGTGGTCAGCACGGAAGACTATTCGGTCTCGGAAGCAGGGCAGCACAATATGCAGTACGCGCCGCCAGGCTTCCAGCCGATTCTTGGGGCCAACGAACTGGCCTTGCAGAACATCCACCTGCACATCTGCGCGCTGCTGGAGCAGGGCCGCAAGCCGGTCAGCCCGTAATTTCAAGCACTGCCATCTGCAAGCATCGTCAGGGCGCCTCGGCGTCCTGACAAATTCCACCACGAATGTTGAAAATTTCTTTGCCTTTTTCGCGCGTCTGGTGTAAAACATGCAGGCTGACCTGTTTTTAATAAATCCCGAAAGTATGAGATGACAGCAAACAAAAAATCCAGCGCAAAAGACCAGCCCGCCAGGCTGCCGATGCAGGGCGCTTTGTCGCGCGAACAGATCCTGAACGCCTACCGGCAGATGCGCGTCATCCGCGAGTTCGAGGAGCGCGTGCACGTCGAAAATGCGGCCGGCGCCATTCCGGGCTTTACCCACCTGTACTGCGGCCAGGAAGCGGTCGCCGTGGGCGCCTGCGAGCACCTCGACGACGCCGACTTCATCATCAGCACCCACCGCGGCCACGGCCACTGCATTGCCAAGGGCTGCGACGTGGTCGGCATGATGAAAGAGATTTTCGGCCGCCGCGATGGCCTCAACGGCGGCAAGGGCGGTTCGATGCACATCGCCGACATCGGCAAGGGCATGCTGGGTGCGAACGGCATCGTCGGCGCGGGCCAGCCAATCGCCGTCGGCGCCGCCATCGCCTGCAAGCTGCGCGGCGAAGGCAAGGTGGCCGCCTCGTTCACCGGCGACGGCGCCTCCAACCAGGGCACCGTGTTCGAAGCCATGAACATGGCGGTGGTGCTCAAGGTACCGAAGGTGTTCGTCTTCGAGAACAATGGCTACAGCGAACACACCGGCGCTTCGTACGGCATCGGCTGCGACGACATCGTCAAGCGCATCGAAAGCTTCGGCATGCCTGTGTGGGAGGCGGACGGCTTCGATTTTTTCTCCGTTCATGAAGCCATGGGCAAGGCCCTCGAAGTGGCGCGCAACGGCGGCGGGCCGTCGGCCATCTACTGCACCACGATCCGCTACTTCGGCCACTTCGAAGGCGACCCGCAGAACTACCGTGCCAAGGACGAGGTGCAGCGCTACCGCACCGACAGCGACTGCCTGCTCAACTTTCGCATGCGCATGAAGAAAACCGGCGAAGCCGACGAGGCCAGCCTGGACGCGATCGACGCCCAGGTCGGCACGCTAATCGAGCGTGCCGTGCAGGAAGCGCGCCAGGCGCCGCGTCCGCTCCCGGCGGACTTGCTGGACAACGTATATGAAAACTATTGATTGGGGCATCTTCCATGACTAAAAAGACAATGCGAGAAGCGATCAATGCGGCACTGCACCTGGAAATGGAGCGCGACCCCAGCGTGATCGTGATCGGCGAAGACGTATCCGGCGGCGCCGGCGGAAGCTCGGGCGAGCGCGATGCCGCCGGCGGCGTGTTCGGCCTGACCAAGGGACTGCTGCCGAAGTTCGGCGACCAGCGCGTGATCGACACTCCCATCAGCGAAGCGGCCATCATCGGCGCGGCCAATGGGGCGGCGCTGGCCGGCTTGCGTCCGGTGGCAGAAATCATGTTCTGCGACTTCATCGGTGTGTGCTTCGACCAGATCCTGAACCAGGCAGCCAAGTTCCGTTTCATGTTCAACGGCGCCCGCGCGCCGATCGTGATTCGCATGACGGTAGGCGCGGGGCGCAGCGCTGCCGCGCAGCACTCGCAGATCCTGCACGGGCTGCTGAGCTCCATTCCGGGCCTGAAGGTGGTGCTGCCGTCGAACGCGTATGACGCCAAGGGCCTGCTGCTGCAGGCGATCCGCGACAATGATCCGGTGATATTCCTCGAACACAAAATGCTGTACAACGACGCCTGCGAAGTGCCCGACGGCGACTACACGATTCCGTTCGGCGAGGGCGTGCTGGTCCGCGAAGGCAAGCACGTGACGGTAGTGGCCACCGGCCAGATGGTCAAGCTGGCCTGCGTGGCGGTCGACAAGCTGACCGCCGAAGGTATCAGCTGCGACCTGGTCGACCCGCGCACCACCTCGCCGCTGGACGAAGAACTGATCCTGGAAAGCCTGCGCGAAACCGGCCGCCTGGTGGTGGTGGACGAAGGCTCGCCGCGTTGCGGCCTGGCTTCCGATATCGCGGCGCTGGCGGTGCGGCGCGCCTTTTCCAGCCTGCGCGCTCCGGTTGTTACCGTCACGCCGCCGCACACGCCGATTCCGTTTGCGCCTGAACTTGAACGCGAATACCTGCCCGATGCCGCGCGCATCGAGCAGGCCATCCGTTCGGTGTTGGCGCAGTAATGGGGGGAAGCATGAGCAAAATTCATCCCATCACCGTCCCGCAGTGGGGTCTGGAAATGACAGAGGGGACGATCGCGGCCTGGTATATCGCCGTCGGCGATACCGTGGTCAAGGGGCAGGAGATCGTCGACATCGAAACGTCAAAGATCGTCAGCACCATGGATGCGATGAGCGACATGCCGGGCGTGGTGCGGCGCCTGGTGGGCAAGGTCGGCGACACGCTGGCCGTAGGCGGCCTGCTGGCCGTCACGGCCGAAGCGGACGTCACCGATGCCGAGCTCGATGACTACCTGGGCATTGGCGCAGCGCCTGCCGCCGTGGCGGAGCCGGTTCCGACCGCGGTTCCCGTTGCGCAACCTGCACCTGAACCTGTACCTGCACCCGCACCTGCAGCGGCGGCAGTACCAGCACCTGTCGAAAAGAATCTGCACGAAATTACGGCCGCCAATGACAGTGTCCACGCCAGCCCGGTCGCCCGGCGCCTGGCCAACGCCAACGGCATCGAGCTCGCAAGCGTCACCGGCAGTGGCCGCAACGGCCGGATTTCGGTCGACGACATTGCCAGCCTGGCGCCGCCGTCGCTCGCGCCAGCCCCGGTGCACCAGAGCGCCGAACAGCTTGCGGCGCGCAACGCCGCGGTACATGCCTCGCCAGTGGCGCGGCGCCTGGCCGGCAGCGCCGGCGTCGACATTTCGGCGCTTGTCGGCAGTGGACGCAACGGCCGTGTATCCGTGGCCGACGTGTCGCAGCGGCTTTCGGCTCGCGCCGCAGTGCTGGCCCCCGTCGCGGACGTTCGCGCCGGGCCCGCCGCGCGCAAGCTGGCATCGGAGCAGGGCGTGGACCTGGCCTCGGTACACCCGAGCGGCCCGCGCAACCTGGTCCTCAAGGGCGATGTGCAGGAAACGATCCGTACCGCGGCGCAGCCAGCAACAGCCAGCGTGGCCGACTTCGAACTGGTCCCGCTGAGCGCGATGCGCAAGGCCATCGCCGCCAGCCTGACCCTGTCCAAGCAGACCATTCCGCACTTCTATCTCACGGTCGACCTGGAGCTCGATGCGCTGATGGCCCTGCGCCAGTCGATCAATGCGCAAAGCGAAGGGAAGCGCAAGCTGTCGATCAACGACTTCCTGATGCGCGCGGTGGCCATGGCGCTGCACGAGGTGCCGGCGGCGAACGTGCACTTCACCGATGCCGGCATCAAACTGTTCAGCGGCGTCCACCTGTGCATCGCGGTTGCCATCGAGGGCGGCCTGGTCACACCGGTGATCCGCAACGCCGAGAGCAAGAGCGTGTTCGCGATTGCCGCCGAGGTGGTCGACCTGGCCGAACGCGCGCGCAAGCGCAGCCTGACGGCGGCGCAGCTCGGCGGGGGCACCTTCACCGTGTCCAACCTGGGCATGTTCGGGGTGCGCCAGTTCGACGCGGTGATCAACCCTCCGCAGGGAGCGATCCTGGCGGTTGGCGGCGTGCGCCGCGAAGCGCGCGAGGCGGCCGGCGGCGGCATCGAATTCTGCTCGCTGATGGCAGTGACCTTGTCGTGCGACCATCGGGCCATCGACGGCGCGGTCGGCGCAGGCTTTCTTGCGGCATTGCGCAAATGGATAGAACGTCCATACGCCCTGCTGGGTTAAATAAAAAAGGAGATATGCATGGGTGGGAGAGTTCAAGACAAGGTGGTGCTGGTCACCGGCGCCGCCAGCGGCATAGGCGAAGCGACGGCACGCCTGTTCAGGGCCGAAGGGGCGAGGGTGGTACTGTCCGATATCGATGAAACGGCCGGCAAGGCGCTGGCGGCGGAACTGGACTCGCCCTTCGTCGCGGCCGATGTGACGCACGAAGCGCAGGTAGAGGCGGCGGTTGGCTTCGCGGTTGCCAGGTACGGCCGGCTTGACTGCATGATCAACAACGCGGGCATGATCGGTGCTGTCGGTTCGATCATGGAGACAAGTGCAGAAGCGTGGCGCGCCACCCAGGCGGTGCTGCTGGACAGCGTCTTTTTCGGCATCAAGCATGCGGCGCGCCAGCTGCGCGCGCAGGGCGGGGGCGGCAGCATCCTGTCGCTGTCGAGCATCGCCGGCGTGATGGGCGGCCTCGGGCCGCATGCCTACACAGCGGCCAAGCACGGCGTCGTCGGCCTGACCAGGTCGGCCGCATCCGAACTGTCGCAGCACGGTATCCGCGTCAATGCGGTGGCGCCAGGTTCCACCGTGACCCCGATGATCGAAAAGCTGCGCGGGGGCCGTGAGGCGGCGCTCGAGGTGGCGGCCAAGGCGTCGCCGCTCGGGTCTCCGCTGCTTGCCGGGGAAATCGCGGCCGGCCTGCTGTACCTGGCCAGCGATGCGGCGGCGCATGTCACTGCATACACGCTGGTGATCGACGCGGGCGTGACGTCGGGCGGTTTCGCCGCCGGCGCCAGCGTGCTGCGCGACCGTCCAATGACATTTATCGGCCCTTCGGGCGGGAGCAAACATGAATAAGCGTATGAATGGAAAAGTCGTACTGATTACCGGCGCTGCCAGCGGCATCGGCGCGCAGGCCGCGCGCACCTTTGTGGCCGAGGGCGCAAAGGTGGTCCTCTCGGACATCAACGCCGAGGCAGGCGAAAAGCTGGCCGCCGAACTGAATGCCCATTTCGTCGCTGCCGATGTCAGCGTCGAATCGCAGGTACAGGCCGCGGTGGCCCATGCGGTGGCGGTGCACGGGCGGCTCGACTGCATGGTTAACAACGCCGGCATGATTGGCGTGATCGGCTCGATCCTCGACACCCGCGCCGAGGACTGGCAGCGCACGATGTCGGTGCTGCTCGACAGCGTCTTTTTCGGCATCAAGCATGCCGGCACGCAGATGCGCGCCCAGGGCGGCGGCGGGGTGATCCTGTCCCTGTCCAGCCTGGCCGGACTGATGGGCGGGGTTGGTCCGCAGGTGTACAGCGTAGCCAAGGCCGGCGTGATCGCGCTGACCCGGGGCGCGGCGTCGGAACTGGCCCAGTACAACATTCGTGTCAATGCGGTGGCCCCGGACCTGGTGGTCACACCGCTGGTCGACCAGGTGTATGGCGACCGCGCGAGCAGCGTCGAACGGGCGCGCGCCAAGTCGCCGCTTGGCAGTGCGGCGGTGCCGGAAGAAATCGCCCAGACCCTGGTGTACCTGGCCAGCGACGAAGCGCGCCACGTCACCGCGCACACGGTGGTGGTCGATTCGGGCCAGTCGGCAGCCGGCAGTACGGCGTCGGCGACCTTCCACGACCGCCCCGCGGATTTCCTTGGCCGCATGCCGCAAACAGCCTGATTGGATTTTTTGTTATGCCTAATGTTATTTTCGTTCAGACCGACGGCGAGCGCCGCGAAGTCAGCGCCCTGAAGGGCGCCAGCGCCATGAGCGCCGCCATGCAGGCTGGCGTGCGCGGCATCGTGGCCGAATGCGGCGGCGCCTGCGCCTGCGCGACCTGCCACGTCTACGTCGACGAGGCCAGTGTGGCCTTGCTGCCGCCGCCCGGTGCGCTGGAAGACGAACTGCTCGATGCGGTGGCCGCTGAGCGGCTGCCCAACAGCCGCCTGAGCTGCCAGATCGCGGTCACGCCGGAACTCGACGGCCTGCTGGTCCTGCATATTCCACCGACCCAGGTTTGAGGACACGCACATGAACGATTCTCCCCTGTTGCTCGCGCGCGAAGGCGCCATCGCCACCATCAGCTTCAACCGGCCCGACGCGATGAACGCGCTTGACGAGTCCATGGCGCGCGCCTTCGCCGGCGCCTGCCGCGAGCTGGCCGATGACGACAGCGTGCGCGTTGTGGTCTTGCGCGGCAACGGCAAGGCCTTCATGGCCGGCGGCGACCTGCGCGCCTTGCGTGCCCATCCGGCCGACGCTGTCAACGCGCTGATTCCGCCGCTGCACGAGGCGGTGCGCCTGCTCGCCGCCATGCCCAAGCCAGTGCTGGCCAGCGTTCACGGTGCCGCCGCTGGCGCCGGCATGAGCGTGATGCTGGCGGCCGACCTGGCCATCGGCGCCGCCGGCACCCGTTTCAATTTCGCCTACAGCGACATCGGCACCAGCTGCGACGGCGGCATGTCCTGGTCGCTGCCGCGCCTGGTCGGGCTGCGCAAGGCGATGGAAATCGCCATGCTGAGCGATACCTTCGATGCCGACGAGGCGATGCGCCTGGGCCTGCTGAACAGCGTTGCCGCGCGCGATGGCCTGGAGCAGGCCACCATGGCGCTGGCCCAGCGGCTGGCCAGCCGCGAGGCCGCTTCGCTGGCCCACCTGAAACAGCTGCTGCGCACGTCCTCGGGGCAGACCCTGGACAGCCAGCTCGACGCCGAGTATATGGCCTTCCTCGATTGTGCCCGGCGCCCCGGCTTCATCGCCGCCATCGACGATTTTTTCGCGCAGCGCAGTGCGCGCCGCTAAGGAGCGACCATGACTGATCCGACCAGCGAATTCGTCGCCCGCACCGACAGCTCCGCCTACGAAACCGAAGAACCGGTGCTGTACAGCGTGGCCCTCGGCGTGGCCACGGTCACCATGAATCGGCCTGCCTTCAACAACGCGCAAAATTCGCAGATGACGTACGCGCTCGACGCGGCGTTCCGGCGTGCGGTGGACGACGACGCGGTCAAGGTCATCGTGCTGGCCGGCGCGGGCAAGCACTTTTCGGCGGGCCACGACATCGGCACGCCGGGGCGCGACATCAACAAGCCATTCGACCGGGTCAACCTGTGGTGGGACCACACCAACAAGCCGGGCGGCGAGTTCCTGTACGCGCGCGAGCAGGAGGTGTA
>Ga0207975_100183_pt1 | contig 46611 bp, 55 predicted proteins | sample LakWasMe91_HOW11_2_FD_183913 | JGI IMG/M metagenome (GOLD analysis project Ga0207975, IMG submission 183913) | Freshwater sediment methanotrophic microbial communities from Lake Washington under simulated oxygen tension - Sediment Metagenome... | ecosystem: Environmental > Aquatic > Freshwater >...
CTCGCCCGCCTTGATTACCACCGTCACTTCACCGAGTGCCGAGGTGATGTCCACGCCCTCGCCCAGCGCATTGCGCAAGGCGTTTTCCAGGGCTTCAAGTTTTGTCGTCATAGTTAAAGCGGCCTGTTAGCGAGCGATGGTGTTGGTGCGCTTGATCTTGTTATGCAGCTGCAAAATACCGTACAGCAGCGCTTCGGCTGTCGGAGGGCAGCCCGGCACATACACGTCGACCGGCACGATCCGGTCGCATCCGCGCACAACCGAATAGGAGTAGTGGTAGTAGCCGCCGCCGTTGGCGCAGGAACCCATGGAAATGACCCAGCGCGGCTCTGGCATCTGGTCGTAGACCTTGCGCAGCGCCGGCGCCATCTTGTTGCACAGCGTGCCGGCCACGATCATGACGTCGGACTGGCGCGGGGACGGACGGAACATGAAGCCGAAACGCTCCAGGTCGTAACGGGCAGCGCCCGCATGCATCATTTCAACCGCACAGCAGGCCAGGCCGAATGTCATCGGGTACATCGACCCGGTGCGTGCCCAGTTGATCAGCTTATCAGCTGTCGTGGTAATGAAACCTTCGTTTAGTACGCCTTCAATTGACATGGCTTATTCCCAATCAAGGGCACCTTTCTTCCAGATATACCAAAAACCGACCACGAATTCAGCGATGAACACCATCATCGTCACAAAACCGGACCAGCCCAGATCGCGCATCGCTACGCCCCACGGGAAGAAGAATGCCGTTTCCAGATCAAACAAAATAAACAGGATCGCGATCAAGTAGTAGCGGACGTCAAACTTCATCCGCGCATCTTCGAATGCCTCGAAGCCGCACTCGTACGGGGATAATTTTGCCACGTCCGGCCGGTTGGGGGACAGAATGAATCCCAGGACCTGCGGGACGACGCCGACGCCAAGGCCGACGAGAATAAACAACAGAACGGGGAAATAATTTTCGAGGTTCACGATTGATGAGACCTATGTTGAACGATCGGTTAATGAAACGCTGCAATACCCTGCAGGGCCTACCACACGATGCCGGCTTGACGCCTGTCACCAGGACCGTAGACAGATCCCCGCAAAAAAGCCAGCTCAGGCGCAGCCCTTGCTGGCTTCAATTTTTCTGGTGCCGACGGCGAGACTCGAACTCGCACAGCTTTCGCCACTACCCCCTCAAGATAGCGTGTCTACCAATTTCACCACGTCGGCGTGAAGGCGCTATTCTACCCTGTCTTAACACCACTTTTCAATGCAAAAATTGCGCATAGACAAGGATAAAACGATTTATATCAATTTCTTTTAACGCCAGGCAAATTTCTTTGCCTGTCTTGCTGAAACTATGGGCAACTTACTTCGGAATCTGGTTGGCAGGGCTTGCCGGTACGGGTGCCGCAGGTGCTGCCGGTGCTGTCGCAGCCGGTGCGGAAGCCGCTGGCGCTGCCGGTGCGGTACCCGGAATGGCAGCCGGACCGGTCACGGGAGCGGGCGCCGGCGCCGTCACCGGGGCGCGCTCCATCACGCCGCCGCTGGTCGCGCCAGGGCGCGCGTTGCCGAAGTAAGCCAGCGCCAGCGTCGAGCCAAAGAAGATGGCGGCGGCGATGCCGGTCGACTTGGACATGAAGTTCGAGGAACCGCTGGCGCCGAACAGGCTTCCCGAAGCGCCGGAACCGAAGGCCGCGCCCATGTCGGCGCCTTTGCCATGTTGCAGCAGCACGAGGCCGATAATGATCAGAGCGGATAAAACCTGCACAACTACAACCAAATTAAACAACGTGTTCATGCTTATTCCATTCCAGGTTTAACTAACTAAAATATTTATCCGGCCGCGTCGATGATGGCGAGAAAATCCGCCGCCTTCAACGCCGCCCCGCCGATCAAGCCGCCATCGATATCAGGCTGCGCCATCAATTCCAGAGCGTTGTCGGGCTTCATGCTGCCGCCGTACAAGATCTGCACCGTATCGGCAGCGGCTGCATCCTTTTGCTTCAGTTGCGCGCGCAAGTGCGCGTGCACGTCCTGCGCCATCTGCGGGGTGGCGGTCTTGCCGGTGCCGATCGCCCATACCGGCTCGTAGGCCAGCACGAGCTGCGCCACCTGCGCACCGCTCAGCAAGGACAGCACTGCCTGGAGCTGCCTCGACACCACCGCCTCGGTCTGGCCAGCCTCGCGCTCGGCCAGCGTTTCACCGACACAGACGATCGGGGTCAGTCCTGCGCCAAGTGCTGCGACAGCCTTTTGAGCCACAAGTTCATCGCTCTCGGCGTGACAGGCGCGGCGCTCGGAATGGCCGACGATCACGTAGCGGCAGGCGAAATCGGCCAGCATCGCGGCCGACACCTCGCCCGTGTAGGCGCCGCTCGCATGCGCGGACACGTCCTGACCGCCCCAGCCGAGCGCGACGCCGGAAAGGGCCGCCTCGCATTGGGCCAGATAGGGCGCCGGCACGCAGACCGCACAGGCCGCGCCAGCGTCAGAACCGTCCAGGCCAGCGACAATACCCGACAACAGGGTAGCGTTGGCGGCACGGCTGCCGTTCATCTTCCAATTGCCCACGACGAGTTTGCGACGCATAGTAATCCATATTTAAATAACCCGCTATTTTAACGCTCGTTCCCATGCGGGTCAAACAATGGCGGAAGGCCAGCAATTACGCCCGCTACAGTACCTGCAACACGATCTTGCCGATGTGCGTGCTCGTTTCCATCAGGGCGTGGGCGGCGCTGGCCTGTTCGAGCGGAAAAGTCTTGAAGATGACCGGCTTGATCCTGCCTGCCTCGATCAGCGGCCACACCCGCTGGTGCAAGCTGGCCGCGATCCTGGCCTTGAATTCGACCGGGCGCGCGCGCAAGGTCGAACCGCTGAGGGTGAGGCGGCGCCGCAGCACTTGGCCGAGGTCGAGCGTGGCCTTGGCGCCGCCGAGCAGCGCAATGAGGACGACGCGCCCGTCGTCGGCCAGGCAGTCGATCTCGCGCGGGACATAATCGCCGCCGACCATGTCGAGCACCACGTCCACCCCCTTGCCGCCGGTGATGGCCTTGACCACCCCGGCAAAGTCCTCGCTGCGGTAGTTGATGGCGCGCTCGGCCCCGAGCGCCTCGCAGGCGCGGCACTTTTCGTCGTTGCCGGCGGTGGCGAACACGCGGTGCCCGAGCGCGCGCGCGATCTGGATCGCGCTCACCCCGATGCCCGAGCTGCCGCCCTGCACCAGCAGCGTTTCGCCGTCCGCCAGGGCGGCGCGGTCGAACACATTGCTCCACACGGTAAAGAAGGTTTCCGGCAGCGAGGCCGCCTGCAGCGCGCTCAGGCCGGCCGGCAGCGGCAGGCATTGCAGCAGCGGCGCGGCGCAGTATTCGGCGTAACCGCCGCCCTGCACCAGCGCGCACACCATGTCGCCCTTGCGAAAGCGGCTGCCCGTGAGGTCGCCGTCGACGATCTCGCCGGCCACTTCAAGCCCTGGCAAGTCGGACGCGCCGGGCGGCACCGGATAGCGCCCCAGGCGCTGCAGGACGTCCGGACGGTTCACGCCGGCCGCATGCACCCGGATGAGCACCTCGCCGGGGTTGAGGGTGGGTATCGGGCGCTCGCACAGTTGCAGCACGTCGGGCGCGCCCGGTTGGGTAATTTCAATTGCACGCATGATGGGTTCATTGGCTGGGATCAAAGCGTGATTTTACGTCATTGCGCAATACGAGATGCGGCGACAGCGCATGTTGACATGCATCTACAAAGAAATCATCTTTGCTACAGTCGGGGTATCCGCGCCCGCAATCGGTAACGTCACGCCGGCTGCGGCATGCTGTGCCACCAGATCTGGCAGCGTGCGCACAGGCCGTCGGCGAACTCGGCCTTCAATACGCCGTCCAGCACCATGCGCGGCAACGGCGCGCCCGGTTCCCGCGCCACCAGGTTGGTGCCGGTCGATGCGGCCCAGATCCGGAACAACTCCTCCGAGGCCACCTGGTAGGTAACGTGCCAGTGCGCCATGCCGCCTTGCGCGTCCGATGCCAGCACCTGGTAGCTGACGTGCACATCCTCTTGAAGCTTGACGCGGCGCCAGTATGCGGCCAGTTGCGCGTGGCCGCGCTGGAGCGCGAACGGCGTGTTGCGGTACTCGCCGTCGGCGGAGAAGAGCGCGCAGAACATCGCCTCGTCCGCTTGTTCCCACGCCTGCTTGTACCCTTGCATGAATTGTTCGATGTTCATGGTGTCCCGCTCCTCGATTGCGTCGGCAAGGCAGTGCCCGGCTTCCATGTGCGCGACAGGGCCTGGGCTTCCTCGATCTGTTCCTGCGTCATCTGGCGCGAGACCGCGGCGCGCTGCTCGGCAGCGTTCTTGTTGCCATTGGCAGCGGCCAGGTTCCACAGCATGTAGGCGATGACCATGTCCTGCCGCACACCCGCCACTTTGTAGCGGTACATCAGCCCGAGCGCATGCTGGGCTTCGGCGTGGCCCTGCTCGGCTGCACGGCGAAACCAGGCAATGGCTTGCTTCTGATCCTTGGGCACGGCATTGCCCGTGTAGAACATCGCGCCCACCACGTATTGCGCGTCGGCCTTGCCCTGCAAGGCTGCCTTGCGGTGCCACGCCATCGCCTGCGCGTAGCTGCGCTCGATGCCGCGGCCCATGTAATACATCAGGCCCAGCAAGTGTTGGGCATCGGCATTGCCTGCCTTGGCAAGCGGCGTGATTTCTTTCAGCGCGAGCTGGTAGTTCCTCGCGTTGTAGGCGTTGGCGCCTTCGGTAAAACCTGCCATCGCGCCCGCGGGAATACCGAGCAACAGTGCAAAAGTAATCGCAAGAATTTGTTTTTTCATGTTTCGCATCGAACCGGGATCGGTCTGCATACCGTGAGCCCCCTCCTCCTGACTGCCCCTCTGCGGAGGGGTTCGTGTTTTACTTCCAGCTTACCCGGCCAAGGCCGTCGACGCTGACGCTGCGGTTCAAGGGCTTTCCGTAGACCGTGACCGAGCCCATGCCGTTCAGGTTCAGGTTGGCGTTCTGGCGCGCCGTGACGGTGGCGTTACCGAGACCGCTCAACTCGAGCGTGACGGTATCGACCTTGAACTGTTGCGCGTCCAGGTTACCGAGGCCGCCAAGGTCCGCCTTGAGCCATTTGCTGTGTCCGGCGAGCGTGACGAAGCCGGCCCCGCGCAGGTGCAGGTCGACGCCCTCGCTGTTGCCGCTTTGGATGTTCATGCTGCCCAGGCCGCCCAAGCTGGCCGTCACCACGCGGTACTCGCAGACTACCTTCATCGAGCCCGCTCCATCGAGCGACAGTTCGAGCTGGTCGCCCGAGAAGCCGCGGATGTCGGTCCAGCCCAGGCTATCCGAGGATACCTCGCGCAGTTGCGGCAAGGTCAGCTCGGCGCGCATGCCGACCCGGTTCGGTCCCATCTTGAAGCCGTTCAGTTCGGTATCAATACGCAAGGTGTCGCCGCTTTGCTCGGTCGTGGTTCTCGACAGCCAGCGCTTGTCGCCGCTGATCACAAGCGAGGCAACGCTGCCCTGCCTGAGCTTGAGGTCGATCACCCCGTCGAGCTTGACCCGCACCACGCGCGCATCGATGGCGCGCGTTTCGGTGACGGTTTCTTCAGGCGCCGCGATGGCCGCGCCGAGCACCGTGGACAGGGCCGTCGCAGCAAGGCCCAGTTTGATGATGTTGTTCATGCCAGTCTCCGTATTGTTCTTTTTGGCCGGCCGGTGCGGGCCGACATCTGCGCGTAACGATCTGCGCTGCGCACACACTACCAGCAACGCGCGCAGCGTTCCAGCTTATTTCGTTGCGGTCATGATCACTATATCGAGCCGTCCCCGCCCGCTCCACCCGATTGCGATGAACTGCGGTTTGCGCCACCCAGTCGACGAAATGACGGGCCTGGATGGGCTCGAACTGCTCAAGATTGTTAGGGCTCGCTTAAAAGTTCCCCACCCGAACTTCTCGCCTGCGCATAGGACGAGTCTTACGTCCTACGGGAATTTGAACAGAAAATTTTGCACCAAGGATATAAAAGAGAACGGGCGCACTATGAAGCGTCATTGTCACAATGATTTCCCCTGCGAAATCTAATGCCAAACACCAATTTGCAAGCAGATGTAACGAGCGGCTGTGCCCGCCTCGCCCGGCGGAAATCGAGATGATAGATTGGCCACTCTTGTTCTGCAACACGCCTTTCACGGAAGGCGTATTTTTTAAAGAGGTGACATATGAAGACATACAAAACCCTGGTTTCGGCAGTAGTGCTGGCGGGCGCCGCGCTCGGTTCCCAAGCGGCGCTGGCCGATGACATCAGCAAGGCCCCGGAGGCAATCGTTTTCGATGGCGGCACGTCCTTTTTCGGTGCACTGTTTACCGGCAATAATGCAGGGAACACGTTCATGGACCAATACAGCTTCACCGCCACGAGCGCCAGCACCTTCAGCGCCGACCTGCTCGCTTTCTCCGGCGTCGCCAGGAACGGCCTCGACATCACGGGCTTCGACCTGTACAGCTCAACCGGTTTGCTGCTGGGCGGCACCCAGCTCTCGACCGGCGCCAGCGACATGTGGTCACTGAGCGGGCCGACCCTGGCAGCGGGCGACTACTACCTGCAGGTAACGGGCACCGTCATGTCCCAGGCCGCAGGCAAGTACTACGCCGACGTTGCGCTGGCACCGGTGCCCGAGCCTGAGACGTACGCGATGATGCTGGGCGGGCTCGGCATGCTCGGCTTCATGGCGCGCCGCCGCAAGGCCGCTCCGAAGGCCTAGACCGAGCGGGTGCGTTAAATGGGGTGGCGTTCTCGTCGCGGCACTGGCGCGCCGAGAACTGTGCCCCATTTTTTTTTGGCGGCGCTGCCAGGTCGCATTTCGCTTACTTATAGATCCCGCAGCCGATGATGAAGCCGTCCACGTGTTCGATATAGGTCGATTTGGTTTCAATCACGCTCGTCACGGGATTAGGCCAGCGGTAGTCGACCCAGCCCTTGCCGCCCTTGTTCACGACGTTGACGAATTCCTTGATGAACGGCTTGCCGTCGGCATCCTTGAGCGCGATCAGGTTCTTCCCGACCAATTTGCTGTTTTCCCCGTGCGCCAGCGTATTGCCGTTCAAGTCGATCAGGTTGATGTACAAGTCGCGCTTCTTGAAGCGTGGCTCCGGCTTGCTGAAGGCGGCGAACGCGGCCTGTTTGCCGTGCGCCTTCAGGTATGCCACTGCCTCGCCCACCATCGCGACCGCATCGGCCGCATTGTTTTCAAGACGGAAGGTGCTGACCGCGTGCGCCAGCGCCGCGGCCTGCATGCGCATGCTTTCGGCCGCCGCAGCCGCCTGCTCGACCAGCGCGGCGTTTTGCTGCGTCATGCCGTCCATCTGCGCAACTGCCTGGTTGACCTCGTCGATGCCCGCGCTTTGCTCCTGGCTGGCCTGCGCGATTTCGCCGATGATGACGGTGACGCCACGTACCGAAGCGACAATCTCGTCGATGGTGCTGCCTGCATCGGCAACCACGCGGCTGCCGCTTTCCACCTTGGCCACCGAATTATCGATCAGCACCTTGATTTCCTTGGCGGCGCTGGCCGAACGCTGCGCCAGGCTGCGCACTTCGGCCGCCACGACCGCAAAGCCGCGGCCCTGGTCGCCGGCGCGTGCCGCTTCCACCGCGGCATTCAGGGCCAGGATATTGGTCTGGAATGCGATCGCATTGATCACATCGATGATGTCGACAATTTGACGTGAACTGCCCTTGATGTCTTCCATCGTTTGCACCACTTCGCGCACCGCTTGCCCGCCGCGGGTGGCGACCTGCGCCGACGACAGCACCAGCCGGTTCGCTTCGTTCGCGCTGTGCGCATTCTGCTTGACGGTCGAGGTCAGCTCCTCCATCGAGGACGCGGTTTCCTCAAGCGAGCCAGCCTGCGCCTCGGTGCGCGCCGACAGGTCGGCATTGCCCTGCGCGATTTCCTGCGATGCGCCTGAAATCGCATCGGTGCCGTTGCGTACCTGACCCACGATCGTGCGCAGGAAATCGTTCATGCCCTTGAGCGCGACCAGCAGTTCGCCCACTTCGTCGCTGCCCGAGACTTTCGGTTGCGCCGACAAGTCGCCCGCGGCGACCTTGCGGGCAATCGACACCGCCTCCTGCAGCGGCCGGGTAATGCTGGCGGTGATGCGCCACGCCAGCAGCACGCCGCACACCAGCGCCGGGGTGCAAATGGCCAGCACCCGGGTCCAGTCACGCTCGCCCGAGCCGGCGAGCAACACCGTTGCCACCATCAACAGCAAGATGATGCCAAAACCAAAGCCAAGTCGCACGCCGATGCGCCAGTTACGCAAAATCATGGGGGTCCCTCCCGTGCGCGTGCCAGCCCTTGTCATGGACTGTCGCATGCCGGCACATTGTAGTTAGAAAAGCAACGTCGGCGCTCGCTGCTCTGTGGCGCAATCCGCAAAAACGTTTCCGGAGAATAATAGAATACAAAAATTCATATGTACACTCAATTTTTGTGTCATTTTGCGGGTGTGTCGTTTTCCGGCGCAAGCACTGGCGCCCCGTACACGGACGCACGAAAAACTTGCTTACGGCCGCACCGGGGGCGCCGAGAGAAGGCTGTAGCCATATCGTTATACACATCTATGACCTGCCAGTCTCCGAGGCGAAAAAAGTGTTTACTTCAATGACTTAAATCAGAATAAGATTTCAACGGGCAAAAGGCAGAAGGTCTTGGACCGCACCGCCACAGCCCCGCGCCAGCGCAATTCCTTTGAGGAATCCCCTGCGGATGGTGGCTGCCAAAATTGCGGCAGCCACGTCGCTGGCGTGGCGCTCCGCTCCGCTCAGCTTGCGCATCCAGCCCCTGAAAGGGATGGCCCCTTCAACCGTTTTCTGCAGGGCCCCGACGGCGGCAGTGCCGACAGCGGCCGTTGCGCGCTCGAGGTCGCCGGAATCGGAAACGGTGACCGGTACGTCGATGTCGGGACCCAAGGCGTCGTCAAGCAGGCGCACTTGCGCCAACAGCGCGTCGCAGCTTTGGTCGGCAGGAGCCAAGTAAGGCGTCAGCCTGGCTTCAAGCAGTACGCTTGGAATGGTTGGGGCGGTCAGATTGAGGTCGCGCAGCAGCGTAGTGGCGATGTTGCCGATCCGCTCCTGCTGCGGTGCAGCGCAAGCGGAGAGTGAAGCGGCCAGGACGGCAATAGCGTATTTTTTCATTGAAAAGAAAATAGCGAGTAGAAAGCAGACAAGCAATGTGATCGCTTGCCGCACATTGTCCGTAAAAAAACCGCCAGGCTTTAGCACTGGCGGTTTTTTTTCAGCCGAAGCTGGAACGGATTACAGCGGTGCTGCCGCTTCCGCGCCTTCGGCGGCCTTCATCGACAGCTTCAGGCGGCCGCGGTCGTCGGTCTCGAGGACCTTGACGCGCACTTGCTGGCCTTCTTTCAGGTAGTCGGCAACGGCGTTGACGCGCTCGTTGGCGATCTGGCTGATGTGCAGCAGGCCGTCCTTGCCTGGCATGACTTGCACGATCGCGCCGAAGTCGAGCAGCTTGAGCACGACGCCGTCGTAGGTCTTGCCCACTTCGACCGAGGCGGTCAGTTCTTCGATGCGGCGCTTGGCTTCCTGGCCGGCGGCGGCGTCGACCGAGGCGATGGTGACCACGCCTTCGTCGCTGATGTCGATCTGGGTGCCGGTCTCTTCGGTCAGCGCGCGGATCACGGCGCCGCCCTTGCCGATCACGTCACGGATCTTCTCCGGGTTGATCTTGATGGTGATCAGGCGCGGCGCGAAGTCGGACAGCTCGGTCTTCACGTGCGGCATGGCTTTCTGCATTTCGCCGAGGATGTGCTGGCGGCCTTCCTTGGCTTGCGCCAGTGCCACTTGCATGATTTCCTTGGTGATGCCCATGATCTTGATGTCCATCTGCAGCGCGGTAATGCCGGCTGCGGTACCTGCGACCTTGAAGTCCATGTCGCCGAGGTGATCTTCATCGCCCAGGATGTCGGACAGGACTGCGAACTTGCCGCCTTCCTTGATCAGGCCCATCGCGATGCCGGCCACGTGCGCCTTCATCGGAACGCCGGCGTCCATCAGTGCCAGGCAGCCGCCGCACACCGATGCCATCGACGAGGAACCGTTCGATTCGGTGATTTCAGATACCAGGCGCACCGAGTAGCTGAACTCTTCCGGCGCAGGCAGCGCCGCCAGCAGGGCGCGCTTGGCCAGGCGGCCGTGGCCGATTTCGCGGCGCTTGGGGGTGCCAACGCGGCCGGTTTCGCCGGTCGCGAACGGAGGCATGTTGTAATGGAGCATGAAGCTGTCGGTGTACTCGCCCATCAGCGCGTCGATCTTCTGGCTGTCGCGTGCGGTGCCGAGCGTGGCCACCACCAGCGCCTGCGTTTCGCCGCGCGTGAACAGGGCCGAACCGTGGGTGCGTGGCAGCACGCTGGTGCGGATCGAGATCGGACGCACGGTGCGGGTGTCGCGACCGTCGATGCGTGGCTCGCCGTCCAGGATCTGGGAGCGCACCACTTTCGCTTCGATGTCGAACAGGATGTTGCCCACTTCGGCGCTGTCCGGTGCGGCCGAGCCGGCCGCGCTCAGTTCCTGCGCCAGGTCGGCGATCACTTCCGAGAACGCGGACTTGAGCTTGGCGGTACGCGCCTGCTTGTCCTTGGTCTGGTAGGCGTCGCGGATCTTGACGTCGGCGAAATGCTTGACGCGCGCGATCAGCGCTTCGTTGCGCGGCGGCGGCGCCCATTCGACTTCCGGCTTGCCGCCGTCGGCCACCAGCTCGTGGATCGCGTCGATGACCGCTTTCATCTGGTCGTGGCCGTAGACGACGGCGCCGAGCATGATTTCTTCGGACAGTTGCTGGGCTTCCGATTCGACCATCAGCACGGCCGTTTCGGTACCGGCGACGACCAGGTCCATCTGCGATGTCTTGAGCTGGGTGGTGGTCGGGTTCAGGATGTACTGGCCGTTCGCGTAGCCGACGCGCGCAGCGCCGATCGGGCCGCTAAACGGAATGCCGGACACGCACAGGGCGGCCGAGGCGCCGATCATCGCGGCGATGTCGGGATCGATCTCGGGATTGACCGACAGGACGTGGATGATGATCTGTACTTCATTGAGATAACCTTCCGGGAACAGCGGGCGGATCGGACGGTCGATCAGGCGCGAGGTCAGGGTCTCTTTTTCGGATGGGCGGCCTTCGCGCTTGAAGAAACCGCCTGGGATCTTACCGGCTGCGTATGTTTTTTCGACGTAGTCGACGGTCAGCGGGAAGAAGTCCTGCCCCGGCTTGGCGTCCTTACGCGCTACCACGGTCGCCAGGACCACGGTGTCTTCGATCGACACCAACACGGCGCCGGAAGCCTGACGCGCGATTTCACCGGTCTCGAGGGTGACTTGATGCTGGCCGTACTGGAAGGTTTTCGTAACTTTATTAAACATGGGTAAGTCCCTTTCTATTTGCCGACAGATTTTCAGGGGCTGTCGTTCACCTCACCACAGGCGGCGTACTGACTTCGGCTGCCTTTACTGCAATACTGTGTTTACATCATGATCGAACAATGCAAAATGCCTGCGGCAGCGAACTGACGCAGGCATTTCTTGTTTAAACCGAATAAGGCAAGAATTATTTGCGCAGGCCGAGTTTGGCGATCAGATCGCGATAACGGGCAGCGTCTTTGCTCTTCAGGTAAGACAACAGGCTTTTACGACGATTGACCATCATGATCAGGCCACGACGGGAGTGGTGATCTTTGGCGTGAGCCTTGAAGTGGCCGTTCAGTTCGTTGATGCGTGCGGTCAGCAGTGCAACCTGAACTTCAGGGGAGCCGGTGTCGTTCTGACCACGAGCGTTGTCCGCGATGATGGCGGCTTTGTTGATGTTTTCTACTGTCATGATATTACCTTTCACATGCGGTGCAAGAGTCGCAACCCAGCGCACCGTGAACTTCGATTAACAAGCTGGTCGAACGACCAGACCCGCAAGTATATGCGAAAACTGTTCGTACAGCCAGTATTCGATGCGTTTTGATGGTGCATCATCGAAGGGTTGGCGTTTCAAGGAGGTTTTCATGAAAAAACTGGTAATAATATCAACTTTAACGGCAATGCTATGCCTGCAGGGCTGTGCCGGCCTGATGCGCACCGCGCCGGTGCCGGGCGACCCGCTGGCCACCGTGCTGGCCAAGTACGGGCAGCCGGGCGCGGTGTATCCGGACGGGGCCGGACAGGTGCTCGAATATGCGACCGGGCCAATGGGCCAAACCACCTGGATGGCGCGCATGGGGCCGGACGGGCGCCTGGTTTCGTTCGAACAGGTGCTCACGGCAGAGCAATTCGGGACCCTGAAGATTGGCAAGTCACGCAAGGCCGACGTGCTGCGCACCGTGGGCCGGCCGGCCGAGACCTCCTACCTGTCGCTGTCCGAGCTGGAGGTCTGGTCGTACCGCTACAAGGAAAGCGGCGTGTGGAACTCGATGATGCATATCCACTTCGACCGCCAGGGCGTCGTGCGCATGCTGCAGAACGGCCCCGATCCGATGTACGAGGAACGCCGCTTCCCGTTCGGCTTCTAGCGCGCGTGCCCGCTTGCGTTACAGCTGCGGATTGACGCGCTCGACCTTCGAGTGCAGCTTGTTCAGTCCGGACAGGTAGGCCTTGGCGGAGGCGACGATGATGTCCGGGTCGGAGCCTACCCCGTTGACGATGCGTCCGGCGCGCGCCAGGCGCATCGTGACCTCGCCTTGCGACTCGGTGCCGTTGCTGATGGCGTTGATCGAGAACAGCACCAGCTCGGCGCCGCTCGCAGCTTCCTTTTCGATCGCGTTGACGGTGGCGTCGACCGGCCCATCGCCCTCGCCTTCACAGCTGAACTCCTTGCCGTCGATCGTGAACACGACCCTGGCGCTCGGCGTCTCGCCCGTTTCCGAGCGCTGCGCGAGCGACACGAAGCGGTAATACTCGCCCTCGTGCGCGTGCTCCTCGTCCGACACCAGCGCCATGATGTCTTCGTCGAAGATCTCGGACTTGCGGTCGGCCAGCTCCTTGAAGCGCCCGAAGGCGGCGTTCACCTCGGCCTCGGATTCGAGCCCGATGCCAAGCTCCTGCAGGCGCGCCTTGAACGCGTTACGGCCGGACAGCTTGCCCAGCACGATCTTGTTGGCGGACCAGCCCACGTCTTCGGCGCGCATGATCTCGTACGTTTCGCGCGCTTTCAGGATGCCGTCCTGATGGATGCCGGAAGCGTGCGCGAACGCGTTCGCGCCCACCACCGCCTTGTTCGGCTGCACCGCAAAGCCGGTAATCTGCGACACCATCTTGGAGGCCGGCACGATCTGGGTGGCGTCGATGCCGACCTGCAGCTTGAAGTAGTCGGCCCGGGTGCGCAAGGCCATCACCAGTTCTTCGAGCGCGGTGTTGCCGGCGCGCTCGCCCAGACCGTTGATGGTGCACTCGACCTGACGCGCGCCGCCCACCATCACCCCGGCCAGCGAATTGGCGACCGCCAGGCCCAGGTCGTTGTGGCAGTGGACCGACCAGATCGCCTTGTCGGAATTCGGAATGCGCTCGCGCAGGCGCTTGATGGTGGCGCCGAAGATCTCGGGCACCGCATAGCCGACGGTGTCGGGGAAATTGATGGTGGTGGCGCCTTCGGCGATCACCGCTTCCAGCACGCGGCACAGGAAATCCTCGTCCGAGCGGCTGCCGTCTTCGGGGCTGAACTCGATATCGTCGGTGTACTGGCGCGCGCAACGGATTGCGAGCTTGGCCTGTTCGAGCACCTGCTCGGGCTCCATGCGCAGCTTCATCTGCATGTGCAGAGGCGAGGTGGCGATAAAGGTATGGATGCGCTTGCGCGGCGCAGGCTGCAGCGCTTCGGCGGCGCGCGCGATGTCGCGGTCGTTGGCGCGCGAGAGCGAGCAGACGGTGGAGTCCTTGACCACGCTGGCAATCGCGCGGATCGCTTCGTAGTCTCCCGGCGAGGCAGCGGCGAAGCCTGCCTCGATCACGTCGACCTTCATGCGTTCGAGCTGGCGCGCGATGCGGACCTTCTCATCCTTGGTCATCGATGCGCCCGGCGATTGCTCGCCATCGCGCAAGGTGGTGTCAAAAATGATGAGGCGGTTCGAGTTCGTCATGGCAGCTCCAATAGGTGTGTAAATATGTGCGTGCGATGGGCGCCGTCGAACCGATTCGAACGGTCAGCGGCGCTCGCTTTGATCGACTGGCTCGTCATCGGTCTGGATGATGCTCACCGGTTTGCCTTTCGCAAGGCGCCAGAAGAACACTGCATAACCGGACAAGCCGTATAAAACAAACAGCGGCAACAGGACTTTGGGCGGGTCGAGCGCGATCAGCGCCAGTCCGAGCGCGATCAGGAACACCGCGATGAACGGAACCGACTTGCGGAAGTTGACGTCCTTGAAGCTGTAAAACGGTACATTGGTGACCATGGTGAGGCCGGCGAACAGCGCGATACCCCAGGAAATCCACGGCATCTCGGTGCCGCTGAAGCGCAGGTCGGTCATCATCAGGATGAAGCCGGCCACCATGGCAGCGGCGGCCGGGCTGGGCAAGCCCTGGAAGAAACGCTTGTCGACCACTTCGATATTCGTGTTGAAGCGCGCCAGGCGCAAAGCGGCGCCGGCGCAATAGACGAAGGCGGCGATCCAGCCAAGCTTGCCCAGGCCGCGCAGCGACCATTCGTAGATCACCAGCGCGGGCGCGGCGCCAAACGAGACCATGTCCGACAGGCTGTCGTACTGGGCCCCGAACTCGGACTGGGTGTTGGTCAGGCGCGCGATGCGGCCATCGAGTCCGTCCAGGATCATCGCGATGAAAATGGCCCATGCCGCGTGTTCGAATTTCTGGTTCATCGCCATCACGATGGCGTAGAAGCCGCAAAACAGCGCCGCTGTCGTGAACGCGTTGGGCAACAGGTAGATCCCGCGCCGGCGCACCGGCAACCCGCTGGCGTCGACCTTGCGGCCAAGCTTGCCAAAACGGGGCAGTTTCTGCGCCTTCGCGGCTTGCGCGGCGCCAGGTTTTCTGCGGCGGGGGAAGGTTGCCATGGGTTTCCGTTTCAAGTGATTGTATCGCTTCGTGCGGCCGCGCCCGGATCGGGCCTGCCCTTTGCGCCCTTATTATAGTGGGCAGGCAGTCAACTTAGCGAGCAGATCGTGTTACTTGAACTTAACCTTTCCTACGAGACGCATTTGCAGCGTGGTTTCGCCCGGTTCGAAGCTCGGTTCGGCGACTTCGCGCTTGCTCGACGCACTGAGGGCCACGCGTGCCTCGGCCATGTTGCCCTGAGGGCGGGCATAGTTTCCTGAGCCTTCGAAATCGACCGTGTCGAGCACCGCGTCCGACACCTTGCGCCCCATCGCGCCGGCGATCGACGCGATGCGCTCGTTCAGGTTGCGATAGGTGGCGGCGATGCGCTGCTCGTCGAGCAGCCGCACGGTGGCCGGCTTCAGGCGAAAGTGCAAGCCGTTCAGGGCGAGCAGGGCCTGGGTCGCGGCCGTCATCTTCGGCAGCGTGTTCAGGTTGCTTGTCTTTACTTCCAGATACTGCCCCACGCGCCAGCCGTCCGGCAAGCGGGGCTTGGCCGGCATACCGCTCGGCATCGGGCGATCCTCGGGATACACCGGGTAGGTGAAGTAGCCCAGCGTTTTCAGGATGGCCTGCGGATCTTCCCGGCGCACGATCTCGGCGCCCTGCTTCATTTTCTGGTTGACGCGCGACGCCGCGGCCGCCTTGTCCTTGTCGTACTCCTCGACCATGAAGGTGACGACGGCCTCGTCGTTCACGTGCGTGACCTCGCCATAAGCGGGCACGATCACCAGCGTACCGCCAGTCGGCAAGCTGGTCTGCGCATGCACCTGGGCGGCCATCAGCAAGCCGGCCAGGGCAATCATTTTCGATAGCGACATTATTTTTCTCCAGGTCAGGTGGCAAAAATGGGGCAAATTGCCCCATTCCAGATGCTTAACCAGCAAGATACATTCAATTCAAGGTGCACCGCGATTCAGTAATGAAAAGTTGCAAATTAAATCGACCCTGACCCTATCGCCTCCTTTCCGCCAATGGCGGAAAGGACACGTCAAACTTAGTTCTTCGACTGATCGACCAGCTTGTTCTTGGCGATCCAAGGCATCATCGCGCGCAGCTTGGCGCCCACTTCTTCGATCTGGTGCTCGGACGTCAGGCGACGGCGCGAAAGCAGGGTCGGGGCGCCGGCCTTGTTTTCCAGGATGAAGCTCTTGGCGTATTCGCCGGTCTGGATGTCCTTCAGGCACTGGCGCATCGCGTTCTTGGTGTCCTCCGTGACGATCTTCGGGCCGGTGACGTATTCGCCGTACTCTGCATTGTTGGAGATCGAGTAGTTCATGTTGGCGATGCCGCCTTCGTAGATCAGGTCGACAATCAGCTTGAGCTCGTGCAGGCACTCGAAGTAGGCCATCTCGGGCGCGTAGCCGCCTTCGACCAGGGTTTCGAAGCCAGCCTTGATGAGCTCGACCGCGCCGCCGCACAGCACCGCTTGTTCGCCGAACAGGTCGGTCTCGGTCTCTTCGCGGAAGTTGGTTTCGATGATGCCGGCACGCCCGCCCCCGTTCGCCATGGCGTACGACAGGGCGATCTCGCGCGCTGCGCCCGACTTGTCCTGGTACACGGCGATCAGGTGCGGCACGCCGCCGCCTTGTGCGTAGGTGCCGCGCACGGTGTGCCCTGGCGCCTTCGGTGCGATCATGATCACGTCGAGGTCGGCGCGTGGCACGACCTGGCCGTAGTGCACATTGAAGCCGTGCGCGAAGGCCAGCACCGCGCCTTGCTTGGCGTACGGCGCGACGTTTTCGTTGTAGACCTGGGCGATGTTTTCATCAGGCAGCAAGATCATGATGATGTCGGCCGCCTTGACCGCGTCGTTTACTTCGGCCACCTTGAGGCCGGCCTGCTCAACCTTGGTCCAGGAGGCGCCGCCCTTGCGCAGGCCGACCGTGACGTTCACGCCCGAGTCGTTCAGGTTCTGTGCGTGCGCGTGGCCTTGCGAGCCGTAGCCGATGATGGCAACGTTCTTGCCCTTGACGAGGGACAGGTCGCAGTCTTTATCGTAGAAAACTTTCATGATTTATTCCTATATTTTTCGAGTATTTGAGTGTATGGGTAGGTCTTGGGGCAATGCTCAGACCTTGAGGACGCGTTCGCCGCGCCCGATGCCTGAACCACCAGTACGCACCGTTTCGAGAATCGAAGCGCGGTCGATGGAGTCGATGAACGCGTCGAGCTTGCCCTTGTTGCCGGTCAGCTCGATCGTGTAGGTCTTTTCCGTGACGTCGATGATGCGGCCACGGAAAATATCGGCGGTGCGCTTCATCTCTTCGCGTTCCTTGCCGACCGCCCTCACCTTGATGAGCATGAGCTCGCGCTCGATGTGGGCGCCCTCGGTCAGGTCCACCACTTTCACCACTTCGATCAGGCGGTTCAGGTGCTTGGTGATCTGCTCGATGATGTCGTCCGAGCCGGAGGTGACGACCGTCATGCGCGACAGGGTCGGGTCTTCGGTCGGCGCCACGGTGAGCGTTTCGATGTTGTAGCCGCGGGCCGAGAACAGGCCGACCACGCGCGACAGGGCGCCGGCTTCGTTTTCGATCAGGACAGAAATAATATGGCGCATGTCAGAGGTCCTCCGATCCGAGCAGCATTTCGGAAAGGCCCTTGCCGGCCTTGACCATTGGCCATACGTTTTCTTCCTGGTCGGTGATGAAGTTCATAAATACAAGGCGGTCTTTCATGCCGAAGGCTTCCTTCAGGGCGCCGTCGACGTCGCCCGGCTTTTCGATCTTCATGCCGACGTGGCCGAACGATTCGGCCAGTTTGGAGAAGTCCGGCAGCGAATCCATGTAGGACTCGGAATAGCGCGAGCCATAGTCGATCTGCTGCCACTGGCGCACCATGCCGAGGAAGCGGTTGTTGAGCAAAATGATCTTTGGCGTCAGGTGATACTGCTTGCAGGTGGCGAGCTCCTGGATGCACATCTGGATCGAGCCTTCGCCGGTGATGCAGGCAACCGTGGCGTCCGGGTTGGCCAACTGCACGCCCATGGCGTACGGCAGGCCCACGCCCATCGTGCCCAGGCCGCCGGAATTGATCCAGCGGCGCGGCTTGTCGAACTTGTAGTACTGGGCCGCCCACATCTGGTGCTGGCCGACGTCGGAGGTGATGAAGGCATCGCCGCCGGTGATGTCCCAGACTTTCTCGACCACCGATTGCGGCTTGATGACAAGGTCCGAATCCTGGTACTTGAGGCAGTCGCGCCCGCGCCATTCGTCAACCTGCTTCCACCAGTTATTCACGGCCGGTGCGTTGACCTTGGCCTCGGCCGCATCGAGCTGCGCGAGGAACTCGATCAGCACGTCCTTGACGTTGCCCACGATCGGGATGTCGACCTTGACGCGCTTGGAAATCGACGAGGGGTCGATGTCGACGTGGATGATCTTGCGCGGGTTGCTTGCGAAGTGCTTCGGGTTGCCGATCACGCGGTCGTCGAAGCGCGCACCGATGGCGATCAGGACGTCGCAGTGCTGCATCGCCATGTTCGCTTCGTAGGTGCCGTGCATGCCGGGCATGCCGACGAAGTTCTTGCTCGACGCACGGTAGCCGCCCAGGCCCATCAGGGTGCTGGTGCAGGGAAAGCCGAGGCGGTCGACCAGTTTGTTCAGCTCGGGGGCCGCGTTGGCAAGGATGACGCCGCCGCCGGTGTAGATCATCGGGCGTTCGGCCTGCAGCAGCAGTTGCACCGCCTTGCGGATCTGGCCTGCGTGGCCCTTGTCGACCGGCTTGTACGAGCGCATCTCGATATCCTTCGGATAGTCGTAGACGCACTTGTCCATGCTGATGTCCTTGGGGATGTCGACCAGCACCGGACCCGGACGGCCGGTCCTGGCGATGAAGAAGGCTTTCTTCATCGTCGCAGCGAGGTCTTTGACATCCTTGACGAGAAAATTGTGCTTGACGACCGGGCGGGTAATGCCGACCGTGTCGCATTCCTGGAACGCATCCTGCCCGATCGCGTGGCTGGGCACCTGACCGGAGATGACGACCATCGGAATCGAGTCCATGTACGCGGTCGACAGGCCGGTGACGGCATTCGTGACTCCCGGACCGGAGGTGACGAGCGCAACGCCGACCGTGTTCGAGCTGCGCGAATAGGCGTCTGCCGCATGCACGGCGGCCTGTTCGTGGCGTACCAGGACGTGTTGGAATTTGTCTTGCTGAAAGATGGCGTCGTAGATGTAGAGGACTGCCCCGCCCGGATAACCGAAGACGTGTTTTACGCCCTCCTCGGCCAGACAACGCACTACTATCTCAGCGCCCGTGATGGGAACTGCGGTATCGTTACTCATGAATACATTCCTTTCAAGACCCATTGGGAGGTGATCGGATGCTCTTTCCTAACGAAATACGCCCGGCGCGACAGTTCTCAAGCTTCCCTTCTTTCTGCGGTCACGTCGATCTTTCACGTACCCATAGATACGTTACGAACCGGCGCTAAACGCAACTCGTTTGGCGTGAGTTTCTGTGCGGCGTTGCGGATCTCTCGCGCTTGTGGCGCGGGTTAGAGCAAACTGCCTACATATGAAAGCGCGTCATGCCGTGGATGGCCTTGTGTGCCGGTCACGACCTGACCATAGAGCTTCGAGGTTGCAAAGCGTGACATATACCTTACTGCGTTGCACCATTTTGGTCAAGGCAATTCGGCGTGAAAATGGCGCTTTTTACCCCGTTTGCTTTAAATATCCTGCAAAACTTGGCGATTCTTGCTAGGATGCGTCAGATTTCCCATATGCCACAGGCTATGTACCTGAGGTGCTTCATACCTTCCCTCACCGCATGGCCACAGACAAAGAATTATCCGATTTCCTTGAGAATGTCGAACGGCGCGCGTTCAAGCAAGCCGTGTACGCCGTGCGCAAGGACGAAGCGGCGCTTGATATCGTGCAGGACGCGATGATCAAGCTTGCCGAAAAATACGGAGACAAGCCGGCCAACGAACTGCCGATGCTGTTCCAGCGCATCTTGCAGAACACCATATTGGACTACTTCCGGCGCGAAAAGGTCCGCAATACGTGGGTAAGCCTGTTTTCCGGCATGGGCTTGGGTAAGCGCGAAGACCCTGATGACGAATTTGATATACTCGACTCCTACGAAGCGGAAGAAGGGTCGGCGGCAGCGGAGTCCAGTGCCGACCAGGTGGAGCGCATGCAACTACTGATGCTCATTGATGCCGAGGTACAAAAGCTCCCATCGCGTCAACGGGAAGCCTTCCTCATGCGTTACTTACAAGACATGGACGTGGCTGAAACAGCCGAAGCGATGGGGTGTTCCGAGGGTAGCGTGAAGACGCATTGCTCGCGTGCCACGCACACGCTCGCCGACGCTCTGAAGGCCAAGGGAATAAAACTGTGATGAATACCGACGAACTGAACTTAGCTTACAAGGTGCGCCACGCGCTGAACGAAAAACTCGACACCTTGCCGGCATCGACCACCGAACGGCTCGCTTCGGCACGCAAGTTGGCGCTATCGCGCAAGAAGGCGCACGTCCCGCAACGGCTGGCCCAACGCGCGCTGGCCGGCGCTATCGGCTCCTGGTTCACGCCTGCCTCGCTCGGGCGCCTCGGGGTCGCCTTGCCGCTGCTGGCATTGGTGGCCGGCCTGGCCGGCATTTATCAATATGAAGAGCAGCAGCGTATCGTGGAAATTGCGGAACTCGACGCCGCGGTCCTGTCCGATGAGCTGCCGCTGACGGCCTATCTGGACCACGGCTTCAATGCTTATCTCGCGCAGCGGGCCCAATAAGGATGACCGGGATCAAACTTCGCGCCTGCCTGCAGGCAGCCTTGGCCGCTGCTGCCGTCCTCGTCGCCAGCGCCGCCCTCGCGCAGCCAGCTGGCGCGCCTGCCGTTAGCGGCGCCAAGAGCGCACCGGCGAAAGCGGCATCGAATAAATCATCCTGGAAGCAACTAACAGCGGCCCAACAACGCGCGCTCGAGCCGCTCGCCGCCGAATGGGACAAGATGGAAGAGGTGCGCAAGCAAAAATGGCTGGAAATCGCCAACCGTTTTGCCTCGATGAGCCCGGACGAACAGCAGCGCATCCATGAGCGCATGCGCGAGTGGATCAGGCTTACTCCCCAGCAACGCCGGCTGGCGCGTGAAAACTATACGCGCACCAAGAAGATCGATCCGGGCAGCAAGTCGGCGCAATGGGAGCAGTACCAGCAACTGCCCGAAGAACAAAAGAAAAAGCTCGCGGCCGACGCCGCGCGCAAGAAACGCATAAGCGGCGTGCCGAAGACCCAGGGCGCGCCGGCCAAGCCGGTCGTGACCACCGAGCCTGCCTGTCCTGCCGGCACACTCAGGAATCCGGCGGCATCGGGGCCGGATTGCCTGGCGCTGCCGGCGCCGCTGCCGGCGCCGGCGCCGCCGGCCACGCCGCCTGCGCCATCAGCGGCGCCATCCGTGGCGCCCGCCACCCCACCGGTCAACCCGGCAGCACCCGCACCCAATGCAAAATAGTACCTCGCCCGTCGCAACACCGACCGTTTTTCGCCGCTTGATCTGTATGGTGTATGAAGGCCTGCTGCTGGCGGCGGTGGAGATGTTCGCGGTCGGGCTTTACCTGCTCGCGAGCGGCAACCGGCATACGCCGGCCCTCGATCATGGACTCAAATTCTTCCTGTTCCTGGTCACGGCCGCCTACTTCATTTATTTCTGGACCGACAGCGGGCATACGCTGGCCATGAAGACCTGGCGCATCAAGCTGGTCAAGGTCGGCTACGCCCGGGTGCCGGTGCGCAGCGCGGGCATCCGGTTCCTGCTGGCGTGGGGCTGGTTCCTGCCGGCGCTGGTGGTGTGCTATGCGTTCAAGCTGACCGGCAAGGGCGAGGTCAGCGCGGCGATTGCGATCGGGGTCGCCGCCTGGGCCATGACGGCCTTGCTCGACAAGGACCGCCAGTTCCTGCATGACAAGCTGGCCGGGACGCGCCTGATTTCGCTGCCGAAGCGCCAAGGGCGCGTAACACCGCCCCCAGCCTAGAAGCGTTCGTATTCGTGCAGGTAGCGCCACTGCCCCACCGGCAGGCCCGCCATCGACACGCGTCCGATGCGGATGCGCTTCATGCTCACCACGCCCAGCCCGACCATGCGGCACATGTGTTCGAGCTGCCCTGGCTTGACGCCTTTCGCGGCAAAGCGCAAGCGGGTCTCGTTCTGCCAGCTGACCTTCATCGGCGCAAGCTCCTTGCCGTTGAACGTCAACCCGAAATTGAGCATCGCCAGTCCGCCTTCGCGGATCGTGCCCGACACTTCCACGATAAACTCCTGCTCGACCCGGACACCTTCTTCGACCAGCTTGCGCGTCACACGGAAATCCTGGGTGTACACGACCAGGCCGCTGGCCTTCGTCTCCAGCGCCATGGTCAGGTCCAGGTTGGCCAGGTGGCGCTTGAGAAAACGCTGCTTGCTGCCATGGTCGGCCAGCAGCAGCGTCTCGGGGATCAGGCAATCGAGGGCGCTCGGCCCGCTGGCGTCCACGCCGGCACTGTAGCCGGCCGGCTTGTGCAGCAGGATCGTCACGGGCGCCAGTTCGAGCAGCGTGGCGTCGGGATGGAGCACCACGTCCTGCTCATCGGCCACGCGCGCGCCGGCCTCCTCGACCACCTTGCCATCGACGCTGACCCAACCGCCCGCGATGTACTGTTCGGCTTCGCTGCGCGAACAGGGAACCATTTCGGCCACGCGTTTGGCCAGGCGAATCGTAGGCTCGTTCATGGCTCAGTTGCGCCAATCTTTGAAAAAGGCCGTGAACACGTCGATGGTGCGCCGCACGTCGTCGGCACTGATGTCGATGTGCGTGACCAGGCGGGTATGCGGCCCGACCGTGGCGCGGATGCGCTCGTGCGCGAGCGCGGCGCGCAGGGCGTCGCACGCGGCCGGCGGGATCTCGACATAAAAAATATTCGTCTGCGGCGTCGCCACCGTCAGAGCCGGAATCCGGCCCAGGCCGCGCGCCAGCGTGGCCGCGTTGGCATGGTCGTCGGCCAGGCGCTCGACATTATGCTCGAGCGCGTACAGGCCCGCCGCCGCCAGGATGCCGGCCTGGCGCATGCCGCCGCCCAGCATCTTGCGCCAGCGCTTGCCTTGTTCGATGAATGCCCTGCTGCCGCACAGGACCGAGCCGACCGGCGCGCCAAGGCCTTTGGACAGGCATACCGAGACGCTGTCGAAACCGGCCGTGGCCGCGCGCAGCGACATGCCCTGCTTGACGGCGGCGTTGCACACACGCGCGCCGTCCAGGTGCGTGGCCAGACCGCGCGCATGCGCCAGCGCGGTCGCGCCGGCCAGGTAGCCGGGGTCGAGCACCCGTCCGCCGATGGTGTTTTCCAGCGCCAGCAAGCGGGTGCGCGCAAAGTGGATATCGTCCGGCTTGATGTAGGCTTCGATGTCGGACAGGGCGATGGCGCCGTCCGGCTGGTTGGCGATCGGCTGCGGCTGGATGCTGCCGAGCACCGCCGCGCCGCCGGCTTCGTAGCGGTAGGTGTGCGCTTCCTGTCCCACCAGGTATTCGTCGCCGCGCCCGCAATGGACCATCAGCGCAATCAGGTTGCTCTGGGTGCCGGAAGGCGCGAACAGCCCCGCCTCGAAGCCGAACAGCTCGGCCGCGACATCCTGCAGGCGGTTCACGCCCGGGTCGTCCCCGTACACATCGTCGCCCACCTCGGCGCGCTGCATCGCGGCGCGCATCGCCTCGCCGGGCTGGGTGACGGTGTCGCTGCGCAGGTCGATCCAGTGTTCCATTGTTCTACTCATCCTGTGATTGGCGTTGACGGCAACGCTTCGGCTTCGGCCAGCTTCCCGGTGTAAAAACGCTGGCCCATTTCTTCGAGGCCGAGCGTGACCAGCACTTCCCGCAGGCGCTCGCTGGGGCGCTTGCGCGGCAGGTTTTTGTAGCTGGCGATGATCAGTTCGTTCTTCATCGAGTGCTCCCAGCCGACCAGTTCCGTCACGTTGACCTGGTAGCCGTGCGCCTCGAGCTGAAGGCAGCGTAGCACGTTGGTGACCTGGCTGCCGAATTCGCGCGTATGCAGCGGATGGCGCCAGATTTCGGTCAGTGCGCTCTTGCCGAGCGCCTTGCCCTTGTTCTGCTTGAGTACCGTTGCGACCTCGGCCTGGCAGCACGGCACCAGCACCATGAACCTGGCGCGCTTCCTGAGCGCGAAATCGATCGCGTCGTCGGTCGCGGTATTGCAGGCGTGCAGCGCGGTGACGATGTCGACCTGCGCCGGCAGCAGGTCCGATTCGGTCGACTCGGCAACAGACAGGTTCAGGAACGACATGCCGGGAAAACCCAGCCTGGCCGCCAGCCCGGCCGATTTTTGCACCAGCTCTTCGCGCGTCTCGATGCCGTAGATGCGCGAACCGTCGTCCAGGTTCTTGAAGAACAGGTCATACAGGATGAAGCCGAGGTAGGACTTGCCGGCTCCGTGATCGACCAGCGATATGCCGGGATGCTCCTGCAGGATGTCCTTGAGCAGCGGTTCGATGAACTGGTACAGGTGGTAGACCTGCTTGAGTTTGCGCCGGCTGTCCTGGTTGAGCTTGCCGTCGCGCGTGAGGATGTGCAGCTCCTGCAGCAGCGCGATCGACTGGCCGGGCCGTATCTCGGGCGCCAGCGCGTGCGCCGCTTCGGTGTTTTTTCCGGTATCAGCGCGCTTCATCGATCCACGCTGCCTGAATCGCTTCGAGTACTTTTTCGCCGCCGCGCGTATGGTCGTCGCTGAAATCGTCGAGACCGACCACCCAGTTATGCAGGTCGACGAAGCGCACGCCGGCCGGATCGACGTCCGGGAATTTGTCGTACAGGGCCTCGGCGATGGCCGAAATATCGCTCCATTTCATGGCAACTCCCGATCAGTGATTTTCGCTGGCATGGTTGATCGTGTACTTCGGAATCTCGACCACCAGGTCCTGCGTTCCCACCAGCGCCTGGCACGACAGGCGCGAGACCGCTTCCAGTCCCCACGCCTTGTCGAGCAGGTCGTCTTCCATCTCGGTCGCCTCGCCGAGCGATTCGAGGCCTTCGCGCACCAGCACGTGGCAGGTGGTGCAGGCGCACGATTTCTCGCAGGCGTGCTCGATGTTGATGTCGTTGGCCAGCATGGCGTCGCACAGCGACTGTCCGCTCGGCGCTTCGATGACGGCGCCTTCCGGGCACAGCACCGGGTGGGGCAAGAATACGATTTGTGGCACTTGAATTTCCTCTTGTTTAATCTGCTCAGACCTGGTCGAGCGTCTTGCCGGTCAGTGCGGTGCGCACGCTTTGGTCCATGCGGCGCGATGCGAATTCCTCGGTACCGCCGGCGAGCGCCTCGACCGCCGCGTGCAATGCCGTCTGCTTCGATGCCGCATCCGCCGATTCCTCGGTGGACAGGGCAATCGCGCCGCGCACCGCGTCCATCAGGCGCACGATGGCGGCGCGTTCGTCGCCCGACAACAAGGCGCCGTCGGCGTCAAGCGCGGATTGGGTCGCAAGCAGGATCCGTTCGGCCTCGACCTGCTCTTCACGCAGCGCGCGCAGCACCATGTCCAGTTGCGCCGAGCTGTACGAGTCCTGCAGCATGCGCGCCACTTCGTCGTCGGCCAGGCCGTACGACGGCTTGACCGTGATCGACGCTTCCACGCCGGATCGCGTCTCGCGCGCCGATACCGACAGCAGGCCGTCGGCGTCGACCTGGTAGGTGATGCGGATGCGGGCCGCGCCGGCGACCATCGGCGGAATGCCGCGCAGCTCGAAGCGCGCCAGCGAACGGCAGTCCGACACCAGCTCGCGCTCGCCCTGCAGCACGTGCACCGCAAGCGCGCTCTGGCCGTCCTTGAAGGTGGTGAACTCCTGCGCGCGCGCGCACGGAATGGTGGAATTGCGCGGGATGATTTTCTCGACCAGCCCGCCCATGGTCTCGATGCCGAGCGAGAGCGGGATCACGTCGAGCAGCAGCCAGTCGTCGCCGGCGGCGCGGTTACCGGCCAGCAGGTTGGCCTGGACGGCCGCGCCCAGCGCAACCACCTTGTCCGGGTCGATGTTCGCATGCGGAATGGTCTTGAAGAACTCGGACACGGCGCGCCGCACCGGCGGCATGCGGGTCGCCCCGCCCACCATGACCACGCCGTCCACGTCTTCGACCGACACGCCGGCGTCGCGCATCGCCTTCTTGATCGCGGTAATGGTCTTGTTGACCAGGTTCCTGGTGATCTCGGCGAAGGTGTCGGCGCTGATCTTCACATGCACCACCTCGCCCGAATTGAGGATCGCGTCGACCGCCGTTTCCGGATTCGACGAGAGCAGTTCCTTGGCCTGGCGCGCCTTGACCATCAGCGTCGCGGTGTCTTCGTGCGAGAGCGGCGCGAGCCTGGCCTGCTCGCAGATCCAGCAGTACAGGCGCTGGTCGAAGTCGTCGCCGCCGAGCGCGGAGTCGCCGCCGGTGGCGAGCACTTCGAACACGCCCTTGGACAGTTTCAGGATCGAGATGTCGAAGGTGCCGCCGCCCAGGTCGTAGACCGCGTAGACGCCTTCCGAGCCGTGGTCGAGCCCGTAGGCGATGGCGGCCGCGGTCGGCTCGCTCAGCAGGCGCAGCACGTTCAGGCCGGCCAGCTGGGCCGCGTCCTTGGTGGCCTGGCGCTGGGCGTCGTCGAAGTAGGCCGGCACCGTGATGACCGCGCCCACCAGTTCATCGCCCAGCGAATCCTCGGCGCGCTGGCGCAGCGTGGCCAGGATCTGGGCCGAGATTTCAACCGGGCTCTTGACGCCGGCGACCGTCTTGAGCTGCACCATGCCGTGAGCGCCTTCGCGCCCGCCATCCTGGAAATCGTAGGGCAGGTTTTCCGCGTACGCGATGTCGGCCAGAGCGCGCCCCATGAAGCGCTTGACCGAGACGATGGTGTTTTTCGGGTCGGTGGTCCGGTGCGCCTGCGCCTTGTGGCCGATGTGCGCGTTGCCGTTGGCCAGGTAGCGCACCACCGACGGCAGCAGCGCACGGCCGTCCTCGTCGCTCAGCACCTCGGGGATGCCGCTGCGTACGGTTGCCACGAGCGAATTGGTGGTGCCAAGGTCGATGCCGACGGCCAGCCGGTGCTGGTGCGGCGCGGTCGACATGCCGGGTTCTGATATCTGCAAAAGTGCCATGTGAGTACCGATTTTCTTATATATGTATCGTATCTGCGGCGCGGACTTCGGTCCGAGAATTAAACGGGGTCACGCCCTAATGCCGCTAAGTTAAGGCCACCTACGTCGTTTCCGCCGACGGAAATGCCGTCGTTCCCGCGCAGGCGGGAACCCCATTTAGCCGCTGTGACGCGGCTAAATTAGGTTCCCGCTTTCGCGGGAAGTCGGTTTCGCCAATGGCGGAAACGACGATGTTGAAGGTGCTAACGAGGCTCTGTCACCCCTTTCGCGACAGCCTCCTTCGCGGGAACGACGTGCCATCAGGGTCCCCATTTAATTCTCTATCGCGTCGAAGGCGAAGCGCAGGTCTTCGCCGAGTTTTTCCAAAAACATCAGCGCACGTACGCCTTGCGCGGCCTGTTCGTAGTCGCCTGCGTCGAGCTGCCGGCCGATCTGCACCAGGCGCTGTTCGCGCTCCTGCCGCAACTGCGTGTCGATCGCTTCGAGCGCCGCTTCATCCCTGGCCGCGCGCGCTTGGACCAGCGCATCGCGCCACTCCATCTGCTGCATCAGGAAATCCATCGGCATGGCCGTATTCGATTCCGTCTTCAAGTCCACCCCATGCTGCTCGCACAGGTACTGCGCGCGCTTTTGCGGATTCCTGAGCGTCTGGTAGGCCTCGTTGGCGCGCGTGGCCCATTGCATCGCGACGCGCTTCTCGGCGTCGGTCGCATTCACGAACTTGTCGGGATGGACTTGCCCCTGCACGTCGCGGTAGGCGGCGTCGAGCGCGCCCATGTCGAGCGCGAACTTGGCCGGAAGCTGAAACAGGTCGAAGTGGTTTTGCATGCAGCCTTTTCTAGATGCGGAAGCTTTCGCCGCAGCCACAGGCGTCTTTGACGTTCGGGTTGTGGAACTGGAAGCCTTCATTCAGTCCCTCGCGGGCAAAATCGAGTTCGGTGCCGTCGATGTAGGGCAGGCTTTTCGGGTCGACGAAGACCTTCACGCCATGCGACTCGAAGACATTGTCTTCGGCCGCCGCTTCATCGACGTACTCAAGCTTGTAGGCCAGCCCTGAACAGCCGGTGGTACGCACGCCAAAACGCAAGCCGACACCCTTGCCGCGCCGTTCGATGTAGCGGGTAATGTGCTTGGCCGCTTTTTCGGTCAGTGTGATTGCCATGTCTTTCTCCAGCTTAGGCTTGGGCGGGGTGCTTCGTCTTGTAGTCCAGGACGGCGGCCTTGATCGCGTCTTCAGCCAGGATCGAGCAGTGGATTTTCACTGGCGGCAAAGCCAGTTCTTCCGCGATCTGGGTGTTCTTGATCGACAGCGCCTGGTCCAGCGTCTTGCCCTTGACCCATTCGGTCACCAGCGAGCTCGATGCGATGGCCGAACCGCAGCCGTAGGTCTTGAACTTTGCGTCTTCGATCAGGCCATCGGCGCCGACCTTGATCTGCAGCTTCATGACGTCGCCGCATGCAGGCGCGCCGACCATGCCGGTGCCGATCGTTTCGTCGCCCTTGTCGAAAGCGCCCACGTTACGCGGGTTTTCGTAATGGTCCAATACTTTGTCCGAATATGCCATGTTGATGCTCCTGGTGATGAATACGTTAGTGGGCTGCCCATTTGATCGAATTGATGTCGATCCCTTCCTTGAACATGTCCCACAGGGGCGACAGCTCGCGCAGCTTGTGGACCTTCGACTTGAGCAAGTTCACTGCGAAGTCGATGTCCGCCTCGGTCGAAAAACGGCCGATCGTAAAACGGATCGAGCTGTGCGCCAGCTCGTCGCTGCGGCCAAGCGCGCGCAGCACGTACGACGGTTCCAGGCTGGCCGAGGTGCACGCCGAACCTGACGATACAGCAATGTCCTTGATCGCCATGATCAGCGATTCGCCCTCGACGTAGTTGAAGCTCACGTTCAGGTTGTGCGGCACGCGCTGGTCCATGGAGCCGTTCACGTAGACCTCTTCGATCTCCTGCAGGCCCTTGGCCAGGCGGTCGCGCAGCGCCTTGATGCGCACGATTTCGCCGTCCATCTCTTCCTTGGCAAGACGGAACGCTTCGCCCATGCCGACGATCTGGTGGGTCGGCAGCGTGCCCGAACGCAGGCCGCGCTCGTGGCCGCCGCCGTGCATTTGCGCCTCGATGCGCACGCGCGGCTTGCGCCTGACGTACAGCGCGCCCACGCCTTTCGGGCCGTAGGTCTTGTGCGCGGTGAAGGTCATCAGGTCGACCTTCGATTGTTCGAGGTCGATATGCATCTTGCCGGTCGCCTGCGCGGCGTCGCAGTGGAAAATGATGCCCTTCGAGCGGCACAGCGCGCCGATCTCGTCGATCGGCTGGATCACGCCGATCTCGTTATTGACCAGCATGACGGAAACCAGGATGGTGTCCGGACGCATCGCCGCTTCGAGCTGGGCGAGCGTGATCAGGCCGTTATCCTGCGGCTCGAGGTAGGTCGCCTCGAAGCCGACGCGCTCGAGTTCGCGCACGGTGTCGAGCACCGACTTGTGCTCGGTCTTGACCGTGATGATGTGCTTGCCCTTGCCTTTGTAGAAGTTGGCGGCGCCCTTGAGCGCGAGGTTGTTGCTCTCGGTCGCACCGGAAGTCCAGATGATCTCGCGCGGGTCGGCCCCGACCAGGGCGGCGACATGGCCGCGCGCTTCCTCGACCGCCGCTTCCGCGGTCCAGCCGTACATGTGGCTGCGCGAGGCGGGATTGCCGAACTGCTCGCGCAGGTAGGGAATCATCTTGTCGGCCACGCGCGGATCGACCGGCGTGGTGGCCGAGTAATCCATGTAGATCGGGAAATGCGGCGCAGTCGCGAAGGTCTGCTCAAGGTTTTTGCTGATAGGCGCGTTCATCTGTTGACTCCAATATGCTTCAGTTATGTCCCACTGCGGTGTGACTGCGGTGCATGACTACGATGTTTGGTTCGGAATTCTTCTGTTTCTGCTGGTCGACCAGGTCTTGCAGCGACACCGAGTCGAGGTAATCGACCATTTTTTCGTTGAGCGTCGCCCACAGTTCGTGGGTCATGCAGCGTGCCCCGCTGGCGACATCGGCGCCGTGGCAGTTTTCCTTGCCGCCGCACTGGGTCGCATCGAGCGGCTCGTCGACCGCAATGATGATGTCGGCCACCGTGACCTTGTCGGCGCGCCGCGCCAGGCTGTAGCCGCCGCCCGGGCCGCGGATCGATTCGACGATCTCGTGGCGGCGCAGCTTGCCGAACAGCTGCTCCAGATAGGACAGCGAGATCGCCTGGCGCTGGCTGATGCCCGAGAGCGTGACCGGCCCCTTGCCTTGACGCTGGGCAAGATCGATCATCGCAGTTACAGCAAAACGACCTTTTGTGGTCAGACGCATCACAACCCCGGTTCAACAAAAAGGTTAAAATATTGTCGTTATTCAAGCGAATCGGCCCCCAATTGAGCCCGAATAAGACCTGATTACTTGAACGATTTAGTCAAGTATAGCAAATCCGGCGAACTTTGTGTTGGGCGTTAAAATAATCGTTTGACAGTAACAGCGCTCAACGCCCGGGGCGCAGCAGGTGCATCGGGCCGAACAGGGCCTGCATCGCGCTGTGGTGTATGAACGACAGGTTGTACGGGTGTTCCGAACACACCTGAGGAAAACGGGCCGCCTCCGGCAGCCGTTTGAGCTGCTCGGCAATCTTTCCCCACAAAACCAAGGTCGGCGCCGCGCCGGTATCGGCCAACGCCGCCAGCACCGTGCGCAGGAACGGCAGCCAGGCGCGCGCCTCGGCCGCCGGCGGCACGTGCGGGCGGAACACCAGCGCCGCGTTCAGCAGCAAGAAGCCGTGGCGCGTCAGGTTATCCTCAAGTTCGGCCAGGGTCTGGATGGTGGCGCCGGCGCGCGCCGCGGCGGCCACCGGCGCCATCGCGGCAGCGCCGGTGTCGGCCGCGTCGAGCAGGCCGTCCGCCACCAGCAGCATCTTCAGAAAATTGCGCAGCGAGGTGGCGCGGTTAACCGCCTTCGACAGCCCGTTCGCGCACCACAGGCCGCCGACCGCACCGTCCATGAAGCACACCCCGGTGGCGCTCTCGGCGCGCGGATACGGCCCCTCCCCCACCAAGACATGGCGCACCGCGGGCAGCGGCAGGGCGAACGCGGCGAACAGGCGCTGCCCGTTCGGCAGGTAGTCGTCGGCGGCGAGCGCCTGCAGGTAGCCGGGCTGGGCGCGCTCGATCGCCTCCAGGCCCTTGACCAGGTGGGGGCGCCAGGACGCATCGGCGCGCGCGACGGCGTCCAGGATCGAGGGGGGAATCGGGCTGGCAGGCATGAAGGGAAAGAAGGACAAAGTAGGCAATTGTAGCGCAGCGCGCGGCCTCGGCACGTGCCAAAATAATGCGATTTCAACCACGCGTCGGCTTTTTCCGAATCGGTGCATCATTGCTCCGACCCGATCGGGCACCAGCAGCTTTATACGTCAATCATTAAGGCAAGGAGACTCAGATGCAAACCATTTCAGAAGTCATGACCCGGGACGTTCACACCATTTCGCCCGACGAAACCGTGCGCCGCGCGGCGCAGTTGATGGACGAGTTAAATGTCGGCTCGATCCCGGTCTGCGACGGACCCAAGCTGGTGGGCATGATCACCGACCGCGACATCACGGTGCGCGCGACCGCCGCCGGCATGGGCCCCGAGTCGACCCGGGTCGGCGACGTGATGAGCACCGACGTGCGCACCTGCTATTCCACGCAAAACGTCGACGAGGTGCTGAGCCAGATGGGCGACGTGCAGATTCGCCGCGTGCCGGTCGTCGACCAGGCCTCGCACAGCCTGGTGGGCATCGTCTCGCTGGGCGACATGGCAACCAAGCATTCGGCCGGCATCGATCATGCGCTCGAGGAAATCTCCTCGCCGTCCGAGCCGGATCGCCCGCAGGCACACTAGGCGGCACGCCTGGCATCGCCGCAGGACGGGCACATCGTGGTAAAGCCGCAATGTGCCCGTCCTGCATTTCTACCCGCCTTGGGGAATTCCCGTCTGTCTTTCTTGTCAACCGTATGCGTTCAAGCCCGACAGCGAGGAACCCCAATTGGCAGCGCCCGACGACCTCAGCAAGCTTTCGATCGACCGTAGCGCCAAGGCAACGCCGTCTGGCGCCAGGCGCAAGGGGGCGCGCTGGCTCAAGATCGCGCTCGTCATCCTGATTGCGCTGGGTGTCGCGTTCGCCGCCATGCGTGTGTTTCCGCGCCGCACGACGGTGCGAACGGCCAGCGTCAGCCTGGTGTATCCCTCGCAAAACTACACATTGCTCAACGCCACCGGATACGTGGTGGCGCAGCGCAAGGCCGCCATCTCGTCCAAGGCCACCGGGCGGCTCGAGTGGCTGGGCGTGCTCGAAGGCAGCCAGGTCAGGAAAGGCCAGCTGATCGCACGGCTGGAAAACGGCGACGTCAGCGCCGCCCTCGGGCAGGCCGAGGCCAACGTCGAGGTGGCGCAGGCCAACCAGGAGCAGGCCGGGGCCGAGCTGGCCGATGCCCGGGCGGCCTACCGGCGCTCGTCCGAACTGCTGGCGCAACGCTTCATTTCACCGGCCACGCACGATGCCGCGCAGGCCCGCTACAACAAGGCGCAAGCGACCATGGTTGCGATGCGCGCCGGCGTGGCTGCGGCGCGCGCCAATGCGCAGGCGGCCAGGGTGGCGCTCGGCCAGACCATGATCCGCGCCCCGTTCGACGGCGTGATCCTGACCAAGAACGCCAACGAGGGCGACAACATCACGCCGTTTTCTTCGGCCGCCGAGAGCAAGGGCGCGGTCGTCACGCTGGCCGACATGGATACGCTCGAGGTCGAGGCCGACGTGTCCGAATCGAACCTGGCGCGCATCCATGCCCTGCAGCCGGCCGAGATCGCGCTCGACGCCTTCCCCGAGCTGCGCCTGGCCGGCGTGGTCTCGCGCATGGTGCCCACGCTGGACCGCAGCAAGGCCACGCTGCTGGTCAAGGTGCGCTTCGTCGAGCGCGACCGGCGCGTGCTGCCCGACATGAGCGCCAAGGTCGCGTTCCTGTCGCACGCGGTGCCGCCGGCCGACCGCAAGCCGGTGCTTGCGCTGCGTCCGGCGGCACTGGCCAGGCGCGACGGCGAGCAGGTCGCCTTCGTGCTCAAGGACGGCAAGGTGCGCCGCGCGCGCGTGACACCGGGCCGCAAGATCGGCGAGCTGGTCGAGGTGAGCGGGCTGGCCGCCGGCGACAAGGTGGTGCTCGACCCGCCCGACAGCCTGGACGACGGCGCGCCGGTCAAGCTGGCCAAGGAGTAAGGCATGCGCGCGCTGGTCGAGATCGAACACCTGGTCAAGGCCTACCGGCGCGGCGGGCAGACGGTGCCGGTGCTGACCGACATCACCCTGAGCATCGGCGCGGGCGACTTCACGGCCCTGATGGGCCCTTCCGGCTCGGGCAAGAGCACCCTGCTCAATCTCATCGCCGGCATCGACAAGCCCGACAGCGGCTCGCTGCGGGTGGACGGGCTCGACATCACGGCGCTGTCCGAATCCGAGCTGGCCGACTGGCGCGCCAGGCACATCGGCTTCATTTTCCAGTTCTACAACCTGATGCCGGTGCTGAACGCGTTCGAGAACGTCGAGCTGCCGCTGCTGCTCACTTCCCTGTCGCGGCGCGAGCGGCGCGAACGCGTCGAACTGACGCTCGGGATGGTCAACCTGCTCGACCGCATGGACCACACGCCGGCCGAACTGTCGGGCGGCCAGCAGCAGCGCGTGGCCATTGCGCGCGCCATCGTGACCGATCCCACCCTGATCGTGGCCGACGAGCCGACCGGCGACCTGGACCGGGTGTCGGCGGCCGAAGTGCTGGCCCTGCTGAAGCGCCTGAACCGCGAACTGGGCAAGACCATCATCATGGTCACCCACGACGTGCACGCGGCGCAGCAGGCGAGAACCATCATCCGCCTCGACAAGGGCGAACTGAGTATCGCCGATTCGGCGGCCTAGACCATGTACCTGCTCAAGCTGATCACCAAGAACGCCCTGCGCCACAAGCTCCGCACCGCCCTCACGGTGCTCGGCCTGGTGGTGGCCACGCTCGCATTCGGCTTTTTGCAAACGGTGGTGAGCGCCTGGTACGCCGGGGCCGAAGCGGCCTCGAACACCACGCTCGTCACGCGCAACGCCACCTCGCTGGTGTTCGCGCTGCCGCTGTCGTACGCGGGGCGCATCCGGGCGATCGAGGGCGTGACCGGGGTCGCCTACGCCAACTGGTTCGGCGGCGTCTACAAGGATCCCAAGAATTTCTTTCCGCAACTGGCGGTGTCGGCCGCCAGCTACCTCGACATGTATCCCGACTTCCTGCTGCCGGACGAGCAGCGCAAGGCCTTCCTGCACGAGCGCAAGGGGGCGATCGTGGGACGCAAGCTGGCCGACCAGTTCGGGTTCAGGCTGGGCGACGTGATCCCGATCCGCGGCACCATTTACCCGGGCGACTGGAGCTTCGTGGTGCGCGGCATCTACCAGGGCAAGAACGCCAGCACCGTGACCACCCAGATGTTCTTCCACTGGGAGTACCTGAACGAGACCATGCTCAAGAGCGCGCCGCGGCGCGCCAACCAGGTCGGCCTGTACATCATCAAGATCGGGCGCGCCGACGATGCCGCCTCGATCGCGGCCGCCATCGACGCCACGTTCAAGAACTCGCTGGCCGAAACGCTGACCGAAACCGAGAAGGCGTTCCAGCTCAGCTTCGTGTCGATGTCGGAGGCGATCGTGGTGGCGGTGCGGGTGGTGTCGTTCGTCGTGATCCTGATCATCATGGCGGTGATGGCCAACACGATGGCGATGAGCGCGCGCGAACGGCTGGCCGAATACGCGACCCTGAAAGCTCTCGGCTTCGGTCCGCTGTTCCTGGCCGCGCTCATTTTCGGCGAATCGATCCTGCTTGCGCTGGCCGGCGCCGCGCTCGGCGTGGCCCTGCTGTTCCCGGCCGCGGCGTTGTTCCTCAAGCAGATGGGCACGTTCTTCCCGGTGTTCGAGGTGGCGCCGGAAACGCTGCTGCTGCAGCTGCTGTGCGCGCTCACGGTCGGCGTCGTGGCCGCGATCGCCCCCACCTTGCGCGCCACCCGCGTCAACATCGTCGAAGGACTGAGGAGCATCGCTTGAAGATCCCGTTCGGCTACATCGCGCGCAACCTGTGGGCACGCCGCCTGACCACCACGCTGACTGCGGCCGGACTGGCGCTGGTGGTGTTCGTGTTCGCCACCGTGCTCATGCTCGACGAAGGCCTGCGCACCACCATGGTGACCACCGGTGAATACGACAACGTGGTGCTGATCCGGCGCTCGTCGGAGACCGAAGTGCAAAGCATCATCCCGCGCAGCCAGGCCAGCGTGGCGACCAGCCACGGCGCGGTCGCGCTCGGAACCGACGGCCAGCCGCTGGCCTCGAAAGAAACCGTGGTGCTCATTTCACTCAAAAAACGCGACTCGGACAAGCCGTCCAATGTGATCATCCGGGGCGTGGGCCAGAACGCGCTGGCCCTGCGTCCGCAGGTGCGCATGACGAGCGGGCGCATGTTTCGCGCGGGCGTGTCCGAAATCATTGCCGGCGCCAGCATCGCGCGCCGCTTCGAGGGCGCCGGCATCGGCGAGCGATTGCGCTTCGGCCAGCGCGAGTGGACCGTGGTCGGCCTGTTCGACGCGGGCAACAGCGGCTTCGATTCGGAAATCTGGGGCGACGCCGAGCAGTTGCTGCAGGCCTTTCGCCGCACCGTCTATTCGTCGGTGGTGCTAAGGCTCAACGACAGCGCGCGCTTTGACGAATACAAGCGCGCCATCGAGGCCGACCCGCGCCTGACGCTCGAAGCGAAGCGCGAGCAGGTGTTCTATTCGGACCAGTCGCGCGCGCTGTCGACCTTCATCAGCATTCTCGGCATGGCGCTGTCGGTCATTTTTTCGATCGGCGCGATGATAGGGGCGATGATCACCATGTATGCCTCGGTGGCAAACCGGGTGGCCGAGATCGGCACCATGCGCGCGCTCGGCTTCCAGCGCCGCAGCATCCTGGCCGCGTTCCTGGTCGAAGCGCTGCTGCTGGCGGTGGCCGGCGGCGTGGCCGGGCTGGGGTTTGCCTCGCTGATGCAGTTCCTGTCCTTTTCGACCACCAACTTCCAGTCATTTTCGGAGCTGGCCTTCGGGTTCACGCTCAACGGCGCGATTGCGGTGAAGTCGCTGCTGTTCGCGCTGGCGATGGGCTTTATCGGCGGCTTTTTGCCGGCGCTGCGCGCGGCGCGCATGGAGATTGTCGATTCGCTGCGCGCGGCCTAGTCGCCATCGCTCCCCAGTTTTTCCATCTTCGCCATCCATTTGGCGCTGTCCGCCTCGTCCATGTTGCCGGTCAGTCCGATCAGCGTTTCATCGACCGGAGCGATGCCCACGAAGCCGAGGATGTTACGCTCGAGCGACTTCACGCTGTGCGCGCGGAAGTACCAGCGGTACACCAGCGCCGGCATACCCATGGTGACGACCACGCGCGCCGAGCGCCCCGACAACGCTTTTTCCGTGAAGGGGTTGTTGGTTTTCTCGGGGTCGAAAGCAAAACCGGGGCGCGCCACCTGTTCCAGGAAACCCTTGAGCACGGCCGGCATGTCACCGAGCCAGAGCGGGAAGAACAGGACGATGTGCTGAGCCCACAGGATGTCTTGCTGCGCCTGCGCGAGCGTTGACGGCAGCGGCCCCTTCTCCCACTCGTGCTGGCTGCGCAGGAGCGGGAAATCGAGCTGCCCGACCTCGATGCGGCGCAGCTCGTGCCCGCCCTGCCTGGCGCCGCCCGCGTACGCGTCGGCCAGCGCGTGGCACAGATGGGGCTCGCTGCGGTCCGGGTGGCCCTGTATTAACAATATGCGTTTAGCCACGGCGACTTTCGAGCGTGGTATGAATTACCGGAACACCAGCACCGGAATCTGGCTGTGCGTGAGCACTTTTTGCGTTTCACTCCCGAGCAGCACGCCCTGGATGCCCTTGCGCCCGTGCGAGGCCATCGCGATCAGGTCGCACTGCCTGTCGCGCGCGGCCTCGATGATGGCTTCATAGGGATGATCGGACTCCATCTGCATGGTGTCGCACTGCACCCCCTCTTCCTCTGCCGCCTTCTGTACGAACGCCAGCAACTTTTTCGCATGCGCCGCGCTGTCGATCGCGTACTGCTCGGGCGTGTCTTCGATCATTTCGCTGCGGTACGTGAAGACGTGAAATTCCGGAACCACGTGCAGCGCCGTTACCTTGGCGCCGCGCTCCTTCGCGAAGCTCATGGTGGCCAGCACCGCTCGCTCGGATGCAGGCGAGCCGTCGGTCGGCAATAGAATGTGATTGAACATGTTTCCCCCTCGATGGTTTCAGCGGGCGCGCCGTCACGACTGCAGGCGCCGTGTCCAGTGTGGGGGCGCAGGGGGGCACAAGACTTTGATCCGCATCAAAAGCGCGCGCCTCAAAGATGCCTTGAATTTACTCCGCGTCGGTTTGCTGCGATGGGTGCGCTTGCGCGAACGCGTCGATTTCGGCGCAGGCGGCATTGATGCGCCCGATGGTCGGGTACGGCGCCAGGTCCACATCGAAGCGTTGCGCATTAAAAACCTGCGGCACCAGGCAGCAGTCGGCGATCGTCGCCGTATCGCCGTGGCAAAAGCGCCCGGTCTCGGGCGCGCCGGCCAGGTTCGCCTCGATTGCGGCCAGGCCCTCGCACACCCAGTGGCGGTACCAGCGCATTTTCGCGTCTTCCGACACGCCCAGCGTGCCGCTCAGGTACTTGAGCACGCGCAGGTTGGTGATCGGATGGATATCGCAGGCGACCATCAGCGCCAGCGCCCGCACCCGCGCGCGTGCGAGCGCCCCGGCCGGCAGCAGCGGCACCAAGGGATGCGCCTCGTCCAGGTATTCCAGGATCGCCAGCGATTGCGTCAGCGTCGCGCCTTCGTCCTGCAGGCTCGGGATCAGCGCGCTCGGGTTGATCGCGCGGTAGTCGCTTTGCAGGTGCTCGCCGCCGTTCCTGAGCAAGTGGACCGGCACCGATTCATACGCGAGCCCTTTCAGGTTCAGCGCGATGCGCACCCGGTACGCGGCCGAGCTGCGAAAGTAGGTGTAGAGTTTCATCGGACCGGTCCCTGGTAGGGTTCGACACGCTGCTCGATCGCGCCGAAAATACTGGCGCCGCCGCTGTCGGCCATCTCGATGCGCACGCTGTCCCCGAATTTCAGGAAACCTGTTTGCGGTGCGCCGTGTTCGATCGTTTCGTACATCCGCACTTCGGCCAGGCAGCAGTAACCGACCCCGCCGTTCCCGATGCTCGAGCCGTGCAGGCTGCCCTGCTTGTTCGACACCGTGCCCGACCCGATGATGGTGCCGGCCGCCAGTTCGCGCGTATGCGCCGCGTGTGCGACCAGTTGGGCGAAGTTGAAGGTCATGTCTTCGCCGGCATTGGGCTTGCCGAACGGGCGATCGTTCAGGCTCACCAGCAGCGGCAGGCAAAGCTTGCTGTCGCGCCAGGCGTCGCCCAGCTCGTCAGGCGTGACGGCAACCGGCGAGAACGCGCTGGCCGCCTTCGACTGGAAGAAACCGAACCCCTTTTGCAGTTCGCCCGGGATCAGGTTGCGCAGCGAGACGTCGTTGACCAGCATGACGAGCCGGATCGCGTCGGCGCATTGTCTTGCGCTGGCGCCCATCGGCACGTCGCCGGTGATGACCGCCACCTCCGCCTCGAGGTCGATGCCCCATTCTTCCGACAGTGCGCAGATCGGATCGCGCGGGCCGACAAACGAGTCCGAGCCGCCCTGGTACATCAGCGGATCGGTGTAGAACGAGGCCGGCACCTGCGCATTGCGCGCACGGCGCACCAGTTCCACATGGTTGATATAGGCCGAACCGTCGGCCCACTGGTAGGCGCGCGGCAGCGGCGAATGGCATTCGCCCTCGACAAAGGGGCGCGCGCCGGGCGCGCCGCCCGCGTTGAGGGCCGCATACGCCTGCTCCAGGCGCGGCGCGAGCGCTTCCCAGCGGTCGAGCGCGAACTGCAGGGTGGGCGCGATCTCGGGCACCGCGCGGCAGGTGCGCAGGTCGCGGCTGACGAGCACCAGGCAGCCGTCGCGCTCCCCGTTTTTCAGTGTGGCGAGTTTCATCTTCGGCCTTTAAGGGTTTTCATGCATCCACGCCGCGTGCTTCGGCGCTTTCTTTGTCGCTGCCCACTCGTTGATCATGTCCCACTTCACATCGTCGAGCTTCTTCATCATCTCGGGCGTGCCGGTGTTGACGGCCAGTTCGAGGCGGTGTCCGTTGGGATCGTAGAAGTAGATCGACTTGAAGATGGTGTGGTTGGTCGGACCGATCACTTCGATGCCGTCCGCTTCCAGGCGTTCCTTGGCGGCCATCATCTCTTCCATCGACCCGACTTCCATCGCCAGGTGCTGCACCCAGGCCGGCGTGTTCGGATCGCGTCCCATCGGCGCCTGGGTGGTCGCCAGCTCGAAGAACGCGAGCACGTTGCCCATGCCTGCGTCAAGGAAGATGTGCATGTACGGGTCGGGCGCACCGGTCGAGGGGACCTGGTCCTCCGCAATCGCAAGCACGAAATTCATGTTCAGGTATTTGCCGTACCACTCGACGGTCTGCTTGGCGTCGATGCAGCGATATGCCACATGATGGATTCTTTTGATTTGCATGTCGATTCTCCTGTTGATCTGGTTTGTCTTACTTGCCACGTACTTTGGCGATCTCGGCCGCCACGTCTTTTACCAGGGCCGGTCCGACTTCCGGGTCGAACATGGCCCACACCGGCTTCATTTTCTGGCGCATGCGGGCGCGCTCGCCGGCTGCCACTTCGTTCACGATCAAGCCCTTGGCGGCCATCGCATCCTGCGCCGACCTGGCCTGCGCACGCGCGACCTGGCGCTGGTAGGTGCGCGCCTCGAGCGCCGCGTCGAGCAGGATCTTGCGGTCGGCCTCGGACAGCTTATCCCAAAATTTCTTGCTCACCAGCGGGATGAAGGCGCCGTACGCGTGACGCGTGTTCGACAGGTATTTTTGCGCCTCGTTGAGCTTGAGCGCGGCGATGACGGCGGTCGGGGTGCCCTGGCCGTCGACGGTCTTGGTTTCGAGCGCGGTGTACAGCTCCGGCACTGCCAGCGGGACCGGGTTGGCACCCAGCGCCTTGACCGATTCCTGCGAAATCTTCGCCTGCACCGCGCGCAGCTTCAGGCCCTGGAAGTCTTCCAGCCTGGTGATCGGGTGCTTGCTGTTGGTGAAATTGAAGAAACCGTTTTCCCAGAATCCGAGGCCGACCAGGCCCTTGGCCGGCAGCGTGGCGAGCAGCGCCTTGCCGATCGCGCCGTCAAGCACCGCTTCGGCTTCCTGCTCGCTGTCGAACAGGAAGGGATAATCGAGCACCTCGAATTGCCTGACCATGCCGGTCAGGGTGGTGGTCTGGGGCACGGTGAATTCGATGGTGCCGCCCTGCAGGCTGGACGTGACCTGCACGTCGTTGCCGAGCGCCGCGTTATAGAACGGCTTGATCTTGATATTGCCGTTGCTCTTTTGCGCCACCAGTTCGACGAAACGTGCCACGCCTTGTCCCTGGTGCGATTTTTCGGGCAGCGTCACGGCAAACTTGGCGTTGATCTCGGCGAGCGCGCTGCCAGCCAGGCACAAACAGGCAGCGGCAAACAGGATATTGCGGGAAAAGCGTTGGTTCATCAGAATGTCTCCATTGATTAAATGAGTTACTTCCACCAGCCGGCCGGCACCGTGACGAGTACCGGGAACAAAATCAAGAGCACCAGGATGGCCGACTCGGCCAGCAGGAACGGCAAGATGCCCCTCACTGCCTGCGCGATCGATATCCTGCCGATCGAGGCGACCACGTTGAGCACCACGCCCACCGGCGGCGTGATCATCCCGATCGAACAATTCATGATGAAGATCACGCCGAAGTAGACCGGGTCGATGCCGGCCTGCGCGATGATGGGCATGAACACCGGCGTGAGGATCAGCACGATCGGGATGAAGTCGAGCACCATGCCGAACAGGAAAACCATCGCCATCATGGCGGCCACCAGCACCGTCGGCTGCCCGATCAGGGGCGCCAGCCATTTGCCGATCTCGCCCGGCACGTCGGCCACGGTGATCATGTACGAGGCCACCATCGCCAGCGCGGCCAGCAGCAGCACCACGGCGGTGGTGCGCGCGGTCACCAGCATGCAGTGGTAGATCGAGGCCAGGTTCAGCTCGCGGTACACCACCAGGCCGACAAACATGGCGTAGACCGCGGCCACCACCGCCGCCTCGGTCGGCGTGAACAGGCCGAACTTCAGGCCGCCGATGATGATGACCGGCAGCAGCAGCGCCCAGAAGCCGGCGCCCAGGATGCGCAGGCGCTGCGGCCAGCTTGCCTTGGGCGTGAGCGAGGTAGCGCCCTTGCGCGCGATCAGCCACCAGGCCACCACCAGCGCCACGCCCATCAGCACGCCGGGCACGATGCCGGCCAAGAACAGCTTGGTGATCGAGATATTCGCCACGACCCCGAACAGCAGGAAACCGATCGAAGGCGGAATGACCGGGGCGATGATGCCGCCCGCCGCCATCAGGCCGCAGGAGCGCGCCACGTCGTAGCCGGCGCTGCGCATCATCGGCACCAGCAAGGCGGCGATGGCGGCGGTGTCGGCCACGGCGGAACCGGACAGGCTGGCCAGTACCACGGCGGCGAAAATGGCCACGTAGCCAAGGCCGCCGCGCAGGTGGCCGACGAAGGCGCTGGCCATGTCGATGATGCGCTTGGACAAGCCGCCCGCGTTCATGAATTCGCCGGCCAGGATGAAGAACGGCACCGCCATCAGCACGAAGTTGTCGGCCCCGCCGATGGCGTTTTGCACCACCACCTGCGGATCGAACTGGCCGAGGAAGAACATGAGCGCGATGCCGCCCGAGAGCAGCGCGAACGCGATCGGCATCCCGATGGCGGTGGCGCCGAGCAGCACCGCGAGGAACAGGATGGCGCTCATGGGCGAGCCTCCTGCGGCGCGCGCAGCAGCGCGTTCCACAGCTCGAGCATGATCGTCACGCCCATGCCGGCGCCGAACACCACGGCCACGCCATACAGCCAGCCGTAGGAAATGCCGAGCACCGGATACTGGTTGTCGAGGTTGATGATGGTTTGCTGCCAGCCGCCCACGATGAAACAGGCGCAGCCGGCCAGCATGGCAAGGCCGGACAGGGCGACGCACAGCTTGCGCCAGCGCAGCGGCAGGCGCGCGAGCAGCGTATCGAAAGCGATGTGGGCATGGTCCTTGGCGGCCAGGATCGCGCCCAGGAAAATGAGCCAGACAAACACCAGGCGCGACAGTTCCTCGGACCAGACGATGCCCGAATCGAAGCCGTAGCGCAGCACGACGTTGCCAAATACCAGGACAGACATGACCGCCAGACAGGTCACGATCGTCATTTCAAGGGCGCGCGATAGCGCGCTCGCCAACCGTTCCAACATATTGCCTCCAATGTGCTTTTCACCATTAGAGTTGAAATCGGACTATCATACAAACAATATTTTTCCACTGATTTATCGGATAATCTTATGAATCCAAGCCTGCGGCAAATGCGCGCCTTCGTGGCGTTATCGCGGACCGGCAACTTCACGCTGGCGGCCGAGTACCTGCACGTGACCCAGTCGGCGCTGTCTGGGCTGATCAAGGAACTCGAGCAGACCTTGGGGGTGCGCGTGGTCGATCGCAGCACGCGCAAGATCGCGCTGACCGACATGGGACGCGAGCTGTACCCCCTGTTTTCCAAGATGATCGACGACCTCGACGGCGCGCTGGCCGACATCGCCGACCACACCCGCCTGAAAAAAGGGATCGTGCGCATCGCCGCGCCGCAGCTCATGGCCTGCACCCTGCTGCCGCAGGTGATCGCAGCGTATCGCAGCGCGTATCCGGCGATCCAGATCAAACTGGTCGATTGCGCGGTCGAGAGCGTCGGTTCGCGCGTGCTCAGCGGCGAGGTCGATCTCGGCATCGGGCCGGAGCGCGAGCCGAGTGCGCAGGTGGACGCCGCCGTGCTGTTCGAAATGCCCTTCGTGCTGGTGTTCCCGCAGGGCCATCCGCTCGAAGCGCGCCAGCGCGCCACCTGGTCCGACCTGGCCGACTATCCCTTCATTTCGCTGCAAGGCGAGTTCACCGAGCGCCTGGTGAGCGACATGCACAGCGCCCCGCGCGACGTGCCGCTGCATCCCGCCAACGAAGTGACCTTCATGACGACCGCGCTGGCGATGGTCAGCGCCGGCCTTGGCATCACGGTCTGCCTGCCGTACGCCGAGCCGCTCGTCAAGCTGTACCAGTTGCGCATGCGGCTGCTGCATGAACCGGAGCTCACGCGCCGCTTCTTCGTGTACACGCGCGCCAGGCGCTCGCTCTCGCCGGCGGCCGACAGCTTCATCGCGTTCCTGTTCAAGTTTGTCGAATCGCACGACTGGAATATCCCCGCCGCAAGCGATGACTGAGACGCACCGATATAATTGCAGCTTGTTTTTCCGGGAATGACCATGTCACACAACACCATCGCCATCAACCAGCGCATGGACAAATTCGATGGCCACCACAGCGTCTGGCTGTTCGGCTACGGCTCGCTGATCTTCAAGGCCGATTTTCCGTTCATCGAGCGGCGCCCGGCCAGCATCCGCGGCTGGACGCGCCGGTTCTGGCAAGGCTCGCACGACCATCGCGGCACCGAGAGCGCGCCGGGCCGGGTTGCGACCCTGGTGCGCGAGCCGGGCGCGCTGTGCGCCGGGGTTGCCTACCTGATCACGCCGCAAGTGTTCGCCCACCTCGACCACCGCGAAAAGAACGGTTACCTGCGCCTGGCCACCGAGATCAGCTTCAATGACGGGCGCAGCGAGGAAGGACTGGTGTACATCGCGACCGAGGAAAACAGCGCCTTCCTGGGAGCCGCGTCCGAGCGCGCCATCGCGCAGCAGATCGCCGCCTCGCACGGCCCGAGCGGACGCAATCGCGATTACCTGGTCGACTTGGCGCACGCGCTGCGCGAACTGGGGATGGATGATCCGCATGTGTTTGCGATCGAGCGGCATCTGTCCGAGATCGAGGGCGCGTAAGGCCCGCGGCACACCGTAGGGCTGCTGGCTACGAAAACAGATATTTGCAAGTATTAAAGGACACCTTGCGGCGGGCCTTTTGCCGAGGTGTCATGATTGCACATGGTGGTTGCAAATGGATGCATACTGAAACCTATCTAAAAGAGGTGATGATATGTCCACCGCGTTGAAATTATCGGATGAACTTGTTGAAATGGCTAAGCCACATGCTGCTGCCGAGCATCGCTCGGTGCCTAAGCAGATTGAATATTGGGCACGCCTTGGTAAAGCTGTCGATGACAATCCCGACCTGCCGGTGCAGTTCATCAAAGACACCCTGTTGGCGGCCCAAGAGGCAAAAGCTGGACTGCTTGCTCCATATCAGTTTGGGGTTTGACAGTGCTGGCGGTTCTTGTTACTCCGACCTTTGCAAACCTTATAAAGAAATTGCATGCCAAGGACAAGATCGCCGCTGACAAGGCTGTACAAGCTATTGCTAGCGATCCATCGACTGGCGAAGAAAAAAAGGGCGACTTGGCAGGAATCTTTGTGCATAAATTCAAGATCAACAAGCAAGAGATTTTGCTGGCATATCAGCTTCAGCCAGACAAGTTCTCGCCTGTATCTGTGCTGCATAGCATCGGATCACATGAGAATTTCTACACCGACCTGAAACGACTAAACCAGGAAAAGTAAGTTAAAAAAAATACGCATCGAAACGTTCCTGATCATCGCTGTCTTGGCGGTGACAATTATCGCTCGATAGCTTGTACGTCCACCTGGGACTGGCTCAAAGTGGTAAAGGTCTTGACCGCGGTCATCGGCGTGCTAATCACAGAAGCAGCAATCGCAATGTTCCCCTCCTGCCCGATCTCGCGCACGCGCTGCGCGAACTGGGAATGGACGATCCGCATGTGTTTGCGATCGAGCGGCATTTGTCCGGGATCGAGGGCGCGTAAGGCTCGCGGCAGCCGTAGGGCGACTAGCTACGAAAACAGGTCGAGCTGGCCGGTGGCGTTGCCGCATTGCTTGGCAGGCGCCGTTGGCACCACCTGCGGGCGCTTGAAGCCCGAGCTGTCGAGCTTGTCGAAGCGCCGGGTATGCGCGCCCAGGCCGAGCCGCTCGGAGGCCTTCTCGAAACGCTGGCGTATCAGGTCGGCCCACACCCCCTCCCCGTGCATGCGCTTGCTGAAATCGCTGTCGTAGTCCTTCCCGCCGCGCATCTCGCGCACCCGGTTCATCACGCGCTGGGCACGCTCGGGAAAGTGCGCCTGCAACCATTCCTGGAACAGCGGATTGACTTCCCACGGCAACCGCAGCACCACGTAGTGCGCATTCACGGCGCCCGCTTCGAACGCGGCTTCGAGCACCCGCTCGATGTCGGGCTCGGTAATGAAGGGAATCACGGGCGCCACGCTCACGCCCACCGGAATGCCGGCGTCGGTAAGGCGGCGGATGGTGCGCAGGCGGCGCGCGGGGGCGGCCGCGCGCGGCTCGAGCGTGCGCGCGATGGCCGGGTCGAGCGTGGTGAGCGTAATGGCGGCGATCGCCTGGCGCTTGGCCGCCATGGCGGAAATGAGGTCGATATCGCGTTCGATCAGGGCCGACTTGGTGATCAGCGCCACCGGATGAGCGCACTCGTGCAGAACTTCAAGCACGCGCCGGGTCAGGCCGCGTTCGCGCTCGCAGGGCTGGTAGGCGTCGGTGTTGACGCCGAGCGCAATCGGCTCGGGCACGTAGGAAGGCTTGGCCAGCTCGCGGCGCAGCAGGTCGGGCGCGTTGACCTTGGCGAACAGACGGCTTTCGAAATCGAGGCCGGGCGACAGTCCCAGATAGCTGTGCGTGGGACGCGCGAAGCAATACACGCAGCCGTGCTCGCAGCCGCGGTAGGGATTGAGCGAGACGCGAAACGGCACGTCGGGCGAGGCGTTGCGGCTCAGGATGGTCTTGGCGTACTCGTCAGTCACCTGGGTCCTGAAGGGCGCAGCCTGCTCGCCATCCTCGTCGTCACCGGCCCAGCCGTCATCAAAACCCTCGCGCGCGTTCACCTCGAAACGCCCTTGCAGGTTCGATACCGCACCGCGCCCTTTCCTGGGCTCGAGCGGCTTCGGCGGCAACATCACGCGCTCTTCAAACTGATCGTCGGGCTTGGTCACAGCAGCACCTTGTGTTACGGTAGGGATGACCATTGCTGCTCATCCCCCGCGCAGATCCCGGCGTGCGCAATTCGCGCACCGGGCTCCTGCCTTGGGTATTTGGCGGTGAATCGTGCAACAGGCCAAGGATGAAGAATCT
>Ga0207975_100185_pt1 | contig 46417 bp, 37 predicted proteins | sample LakWasMe91_HOW11_2_FD_183913 | JGI IMG/M metagenome (GOLD analysis project Ga0207975, IMG submission 183913) | Freshwater sediment methanotrophic microbial communities from Lake Washington under simulated oxygen tension - Sediment Metagenome... | ecosystem: Environmental > Aquatic > Freshwater >...
CCAGCGCACATCGTTGGCGATCTTCATGAGCGCGGTGGCGAGCGTCTTGAGCGCGCCATGCGCGCCGACCAGCGCGTCGTGCCCGGCCAGCGCGGCGAATTTGTTGGGCGCGCTTTTGAAACTCAGGGCGGTTCGCGCCGCCAGTTCCGCTGCCATGCGGGCGCCAAATTCCGGGTGTGTGTTCAGGCCGGTGCCAACGGCGGTGCCGCCTGCGGCCAGCAGCAGCAGCGCGGGCAGGGCGGCCTTGATGGCGTGCTCGGAAAATTCGAGCTGGGCCACGTAACCGGAGAACTCCTGCCCGAGCGTGAGCGGGGTCGCGTCCTGCAGGTGGGTGCGCCCGATCTTGACGATGCCGGCGAATTCGCGCGTCTTGACCTCCAGCGTGCCGCGCAACCGGGCCAGCGCCGGCAGCACCTCGTGCACCAGGGCGTGCGCCGCCGCCACGTGCATCGCCGTGGGAAACATGTCGTTCGAGGACTGGCCCATGTTGACGTCGTCGTTCGGATGCAGCAGCCGGCCTTCACCGCGCGAAGCGCCCAGCAGCTCGGAGGCGCGGTTGGCCAGCACTTCGTTCATGTTCATGTTGCTCTGGGTGCCGGAGCCGGTCTGCCACACCGACAGCGGAAATTCCCCCGGATGGCGGCCCGCCAGCACCTCGTCGGCGGCCTTGATGATGGCGTCGGCCTTCGCGCCGGCGAGCAGGCCGAGCGAGCGGTTGACCTCGGCCGCGGCACGCTTGACCTGCGCCAGCGCCGCGATCAGCTCGGGCGGCATGCGCTCGCTGGAAATCTGGAAATGCTCGAGCGAGCGCTGGGTCTGGGCGCCCCACAGGTGCTCCGTAGGCACGTCGATGGGGCCGAAACTGTCCTTTTCGATCCTGCTTTGCATGGGGGCCATCCTTTTTTGCAATGATGAGGATTAAAGAGTTTACTCCAACGCTCGTTAATTACGCTGAGGCTACAAATTTCCGTGGCCGCAACTTATTACTGATAAACTTTAAACCCATATGCCCCGTCGCTCCTTCACCAGTATCATCCAATTTGGCGGCGCCATGGCCCTGGCCGGATTGCTGTCGTTCGCCCAGGCCGTGGAACTGGGCGAGGTGGCGGTGCGTTCCTACCGCGGACAGCCGCTGGTGGCCGACATCGAACTGGTCGCGCTGGCGGACGCGAACGCGAACGTCCAGGTCAGGATTGCCAATCCAGACGTGTACCGCGGCGCGAACGTCGAGATGCACCCGGCGCTGTCAAGCCTGAACCTGTCGGTGATGCGGCGCGACGCACGCCAGTACCTGCACATTACCTCGCTCAAGCCGGCCGATGGCGAGCGTATCCACCTGTTCTTCGAGCTGGTCGAGGGCGGGCGCGGCGTGGTGCGCGGCGCGACCCTGTGGCTCGCGCCCGACCCGCAGCCGGCGCGCTTGCTGGCGAACCTGCCCGCCGCGGCGGCGCCACTGGCGGCCCCGGCCGTTGAGGCCGCGTCCGGAGCGGGGCCATCGAGCCAGGCGCTGGAAGCGGCAAGGAAGCGCCTCGCGATGCGCGAGGCAGCTGCCGCGCCAGTCCCGGCTCCACCCCAGCGCGCCGAAGCGGCCTGTGGCCCCCGGTATTCGGCCGAACAGATCAAGACGTGCGCCGCGCTCGACTACAAAAACGCGATGCTGACCGCGCAGATCGTCGAACTCGAAGAGAAAGTGGCGCTGCTGCAAAGTGCAGTGTCGGGGCCGCGTCCAGCGCCGGCGCCGCCGCCCAAGGCGGTCTTGCCCCAGCGCCAGAGCGGGGTTGCGCTCAAGGGCACGCAGCCAGCCAGCGCGCCAGCGGGCGGCGTGCTCTGGTGGCTGGCCGGCGCCGCCGTCGTGGCGCTGCTTGGCGCACTGATCTTCGTACTATGGCGCAAGATGAACAAGGGCGGGGCCGCGCCATTGCCCATGCCGAAGTTCTTCATTCAGCTTAAAAACCGCCTGTCGCGCAAGAAGGCGCTACCGGAGGAGGCGCTGGTCGAAGAACCGCAACTCGAGTAAAAGATTTAAAAAATTGAAATATTGCAAAAATATGCGATTCGATCCCAAGCTTGTCTACACAAGAGCAATTTTTGTTATATACTGACTTCGTGGTCTTCGAGATCACGAACAAACGGGCCAGGGTCTGGCGCAGCCACCAACGATAGCGTGGCGCGATAAGCAGATGAACGTTGAAAAAACGCCTGTCCCGGAAGCTGTCCGTTTGCCGACAATGTGCGTGCGGACGCCGGATGCAACCGGCACGAGGCGACACCAGGAGATACCTGGTGTTCGCTCTCCCGAATTCCCCCTGAGCGGCAAACCAGGTCGCCAGGCGTAAAAAAAAAGCGTCCCGCGGGACGCTTTTTTCGTATTCGGCTGTTCTGCTCAGTGAGCAGCTTTCATCACGTTTTCCAGCTGGCCCATCCAGGGCTCGGTCACTTCGCGGATGGCGCGGTCGTTGGCCATGATCTGCTTGAGCAGGTCGATCTTGCGCAGGCGCGCAGCGCCGTTCAGTGCCGGTACGCCGCCGACGCTGGCCACAGCCTGCAGCGCGCACTGGCCTTCCAGCCTGGACAGCCCGTTCCAGTCGCCCGTTTGCGCGGCCGTCGCCATCTTGCCGGTCAGGCCAGCAATATTTTCATACATCGAGAGGACTTCGTTGGACGTCATGGCAGCACCTGGACTGAAATTTTTATAAATTACCGCGTGTCCTCTCATATCGACATCGCTTCGGCAAACTTTAGGGTTTATTTGAAATAAATCGAAAATAATTTCAGGAGGCTGTTTGCGCGCGTGCCCGTCCATAAACATTGCCTAATCGATAATGTCATCCAGGCCCGCGCTCAGTTCGGCAAGCGGCGGCATCCGGGTAAGCAGGAGCTCTGGCGCCAGGCCGAGGCTGGCCGCGACCTCGCCCGGGAAACCGGCCTCCGCCTCGTCGCGGCCGGCCCCGCTTTGCTCGATCCGGGCGCGCCAGGCGGCCAGGTGGACCACTGCCGCGATCCGGCTCGGCCGACCCTGTGCCAGCGGGGCAGGGAAGGCCTGCAGCGTTTCGGAGAAAATCGCCGGAAACTTCCAGTGCAGCGCCAGTGCGGCGCCGACATCGGCAAAGGTGTAGCCGAAGGCGGCCCGCTCCTCCTCGATGCGGCGCGCATCGTACGGGCCGGCGATCTTGTCGAGCGCCTGCGCCCGCTCCGGGTCCGCGAGGTGCATGACGAGCTGGCCGATCGAATGCATCATCCCGAGCGTGAAGGCCAGCTCGGCGTTTTCGCCGGCGTGGCGCGCGATCCACTTGGCCGCGACGCCCGTGTGCAGGCTGAAGCGCCAGAAATGCTTGAGGTCGAGCCCGGGGACTGTCTTGAAGCCGTTGACCAGTCCGGAACTGATGACCAGCATGCGTACGCTTGCGAAACCGAGCATGCGCACCGCATCGTCGACGCTGCCGATGCTGCGCGAGACATGGTAATAGGCGGAATTGGCCAAGCGCAACAGCTTGGCGCTCAGTACCGGGTCGGTCGACAGCTTGCGCGCAATGTCCTCGACCGAGACGGCCGGGTTATCGAAACTGCCGATCAGTTCCTCGATCACCTTGGGAGCTGACGGCAGGGCGTTCTGGTTGTGAAGCAGTGCTTCAAGTGTCATCGCGATCTCCTCGTGTTTGCCCCCGGCAATCGCGACTATATAGCGGAATTGAACCTTAAGACACAAAAATCCCGGGTTTTTTTGCCTGGACAATCAAGCCCGGTCCGTGCACCGGCGCCGCGCTTGCGCGTGTGATAATGTAAAGCATGACCCAAGACATCGACGACATCACGCGCCTCACGCTGGACTACTACGAGCGCCACGCGCAACAATTTTTCGCAGGCACGATCGACCATGACGTCAGCCAGAACATCGCCGCCCTGCTCGAAGCGATCGAAGGGCCGCCCCCGTTCACCATCCTCGATCTCGGCTGCGGCCCCGGGCGCGACCTGAAGACCTTCAGCGCGCTCGGGCACCGGGCGATCGGCGTGGACGGCTCGGCGCGCTTTGCCGAGATGGCGCGCGCCTACAGTGGCTGCGAGGTATGGCGACAGGATTTCGTGCACCTCGACCTGCCGGGCGCGCTGTTCGACGGCGTGTTCGCCAACGCGTCGCTGTTCCACGTGCCCAGCCGCGCCCTGCCCAAGGTGCTGGGCGATTTGTACGCAGCCCTGAAACCGGGCGGCGTGCTGTTCAGCTCGAATCCGCGCGGACACAACGAGGAAGGCTGGAACGCCCAGCGCTACGGCAGCTACTACGATTTCGACACTTGGCAGACATTCCTGACCGCGGCCGGGTTTTTACCCCTGCATCACTATTACCGCCCGCCGAACTTGCCGCGCGAACAGCAATCGTGGCTTGCCAGCCTCTGGCGCAAGCCGCAGTGTTAGTCAGCGCACAGAATTCATTGAAAAAAAACCATATCTTGTATTCATCGCACACCAGCAGGTGTGCTCCGAAAGCGCTCCGGGAGCATGGAGCGTGCACTAGATGATTTACTCACCAGAGAGGTACTCGATATGAACAAGGACCAGGTCAAAGGCAAGGCGAAGGACATCGGCGGCAAGATCCAGGAGGAAGTCGGCAAGGCTGTGGGCAGCAACAAGCAGCAGGCCGAAGGACTGCAGAATCAGGTCGAAGGTAAGGTCCAGGAAAAAGTGGGCGACTTGAAGGAAATCGTGAAGGACCGCGGCAACCGCTGACAAGCCGCTTAAGCCCCACGTCATGCAGCCGCGAATGTCGCGGCTGTTTTTTTTGCATGTCCCGGCCGCGCATGCCTGCGTGGAACTGATGGAAGTAAAGATGTACCTCAAGCGTTGTCGCAATCGCCAAGACTAGTATCTGCGTGTGGATCCGGATCGTCTGGATCAGGAAAATGTTCGGAAAAACCCCAATGAAATCGCGCAGATCATTCCTGAGCGGCGCCAGCGCCGCCATGCTGGGCGCCGCGCTGGTTCGCGAGGCAGGCGCGGCTTCGCCGCAGCAAGCGAGCGTGCCGCCCGACGCCAGCGCCGACAACCCGGTCGCGCCCGAGGCGCAGGCCGAGGCCATCGAAACACCGCTGGCCGCGGCGCCATCGACGCTGGCCCGTTCGGCGCTGCCGACCATCGTGCCGCCGCAGGGGACCATGGGCAACAACGGCGCGGTGACCTTCGTGTCTCCGCTGCCGCAGGCCTATCCCGGCGCCTACATGTACTTCATGGCAGGCGCGATCGCCAGCGGCAGCGCGCCCGGGCTGTACTTTGTCATCATGAGCAGCACCACCACCGGCCGGGTCTACAACAACCGGCAGTCCGGGGCATCGCCGCTGCCGCCCGCAACGCTGACGCCATTCGTGACGGCAGGGCCAGGGCGGTTTGCGCAAACCCGCTCGCCGATCGACCTGCGCACCGTGCTCATTCCGGGCGGCGCGCTCGGCCTGACCGGCATGCTCCAGATCGAGGCCGCATGGTCGATGCCCAACAACGCCAACGCCAAGACGGTGTCGCTCACCTACGGCGGCGCCAACATCTACGGCAAGACGCGCACCTTCACCTCCAACGAGATGCCGCTGATCGACGTGCGCAACCGCGGCGTGTCGAACCGCCAGATCTGCACCTGGGCCAACAGCGGCACCCCAATGACCAACTCGACAGCCGGTTTCGTGAACCTGCGCATCGACAGCACGGTTGACCAGCTGGTGCACGCGCGTGGCCAGATCGCCGTTCTTGGCGATTACGTCGTGCTCGAATCGATGGACGTCACGTTGCGTCCTTTTACGTAGGGTTGGACGACGGCGTGATGGTGCTCTCGTCGTCGTCCGTAAATGTCCCAGCCGCCTTCGTTGGCATGCAATCGATCAAATCCCCGTGGCCGGCCGGCTTCGAATATGGAACCGCGCGCAACTGGGACTACCTTGGAGACGCCGCCTATCCCGGCACCTTGGTTCGACATGTCAACCCGGCCGAGGGCGTGTTCAACTGGAGCTCGTTCGACCTGTTCTTCAAAAGCCATGTCGGCAAGGACAAGATCCTGACGCTCGGGCAGCCGGCGGACTGGATGATCGTGCGCGCGGCCGTGGGTGGCGCGAATCTGGGCGGCAAGGCCAACATGTGCCCGACCGGCGCGACCGAGATCGCCAATTTCGTGCAGGCGGTCGAAGCGATGGCAGCGCGCGCCAGGAACCTGTTCGGCGCGCTCGGCATCAAGTGGGAATTGTGGAACGAGATTGAAGGGCCCGGCATGTACAGCGATGTCCAGTCGTCGCTGGGGCCGTACGCGCGGGCGGTGTCGCAGGCGATCAAGCGGATCGACCCGGGCGCCGTGATCCTGTCGCCGTCGGCGCGCGACGACGACACCGCCTTCCTGGTCGGTAACTTCATGGGCTTTTCAGACGGCGCCGGAGGCAGGGCCGGCTCATGGGTGGACGGCATCGCCTTCCATTTCTACGGCACCGACGACCCCTGGACCTACAAGCGCACCTACGACGAGTACAAGACGCAGCAGGCGCGCTACGGATTCAAGCTGCCGATCTACGTCACCGAAAGCGGCATGCTGATTCCGACCGAGAACCAGGCGCTCAAGCTGCAGCGCAGGCTGATCACATTTGCCGCGCTGGGCGCCAGGACACTGATCGGCTACGCGACCGACGGCGCCGAAGTGATCGGCCCGTTCGCCGCGGAATGGAACGCCGCCGCGCAAGCGGTCGCCGGCAAGACCATCACAAAGCTGGTAAAAAATGCGAACGGCAGCGTGACCGCGATGATCGATGGCGAAGCGGTTACGTTTTAATCGAGACGACAGAGCGAAACCGGGGTCAGGGTTAGTTCGTCCTGAACCCGACGAAAAAAACTCTGACCCCGGTTTCGCTCTGTCCGGGCTTCGCTTACTTGCGCGGCTCTCCGCCCAGGTTCTTGCGGAAAAACGCTTCGATGGTCCCGTACACATGGCGCTGCCCGGGGCGCGACGAAATGCCATGCTTGGCGCCCGGGTAGGTCATCAGGTCGAACTTCACGTTACGGTTCACCAGTGCGTCGATCAGGCGCGTGGTGTTGGTGAACAGGACGTTGTCGTCGGCCATGCCATGCACCAGCAGCAGCGGCGACTTGAGTCCGTCGAGGTGCGCGAACACGCCGCTGTTCTTGTACGCATCCGGGTCTGACTTGGGCGTGCCGCCCACGAACTGCTCGGTGTAGTGGGTGTCGTACAGCGCCCAGTCGGTGACCGGCGCCACCGCCACGCCCATCGCGATCTTGTCCGAGGCCGCAGCCAGCAGGCGCAGCGTCATGAAACCGCCGTAGCTCCAGCCGAACACGCCGATGCGCCTGGCGTCGACGAAGCTTTGCCGGCCCAGCCATTCGATGCCGGCCAGCTGGTCCTCCACCTCGTGCTTGCCCAGTGCCTTGTAGATCGGGTCGGTGAACTGGCGCTCGCGCCGCGAGGAGCCGCGGTTATCGAGGCGGAATACGACAAAACCCTGCTGCGCCATGTACTGGTCGAAGGTGTTGCCCCACTTGCGCGCCACGTACTGTGAATGCGGGCCGCCATAAGTGGTCAGGAACACCGGATAGCGCTTGCCAGCGTCGAAGCCGGATGGCTTGATGATCGAGTAGTACAGCGTTTGCCCGTCGTTCGACGTCAAAGTGCCGTATTCGGTCGGCAGGTGGTCCGGCTTGTACTTCGCGTACGGGTGGCTGGCATTGAGCTCGTTTTTCTCGAGCCAGCCGATCATCGAACCGTCCGGCCGGCGGATCGAAATCTGCGGCGGCGTGGACGGATCGGAGAAGGTGTCGACGAACACTTCGCCATTGCGCGAGAACGCCGAGTCGTGCCAGCCATCGGCCTTGGTGATGCGCAGCGGGCTGTCGGCGGTACTGCCGTCGAGCGCGAGCGCGTAGGTTTGCTTGTCGATGACGGCATCGCGGTTCGATGCGACGAACACGCGGCCGGCCTTTTCATCGACCGCGAGCACGTTGTCGATACCCCAGTTACCGCTCGATACGGGATGCAGCAGCTTGCCGTCCATGTCGTACAGGTAAAGATGATTGCGCCCGCTGCGCTCGGACGACCACAGGAAGGCGTTGCGCTGTTTCAGGAAGCGCAGGTCGTCGTGGATGCTGACCCAGGTCGGCGAGGTCTCGGTGAGCAGGGTGCGCTGCGACAGCGTGGCCGCGTCCACCGCGATCAGGTCGAGCCGCTTCTGGTCGCGCGTCTGCAACTGGTACACCAGGTACTTGCTGTTGGCGCTCCAGTCGGCGCGCACCAGGTAGATGTCCTTGTTCGCGCCCAGCTCGACCTTGCGCCGCACGCCGGTCGCGGGCGAGACGATCATCAGCTCGGCCAGCACGTTCTGGTCGCCCGCGGCCGGATAGCGCTGTTCAACGACATCGGTGCGGTCGGCGAAGATTTCGAAGCGGCGCACCACAGGCACCGGCGCTTCGTCGAAGCGCTTGTAGGCGATGGCCGAATCGTCCGGCGCCCAGTAGTAACCGGTGCGCTGGCCCATTTCTTCCTGCGCCACGAATTCGGCTTCCGCGTTGTGGATCGTGCCCGCGCCGTCGCTGGTGAGCTGGCGCTCGGCGCCGGTGGCCAGTTCGATCACATACAGGTTCTGGCTGCGCACGAACGACACGTAGCGGCCTTTCGGCGAGATCTTCGGATCCGACACATTGCCCGACGCGACCTTGCGCGCACTTTCCGGCCTGGTCACGTCGACCAGGTACAGGTCGCCCCCGATCGGCACCAGCAGCTGCTTGCCGTCCGGCGACCAGCTGTAGGTGATGATGCCGTTCAGGCTGGCCGTGCGGGCGCGTTCGCGCCGCGCTTTTTCTTCAGGCGACGGGTTCTCGTCGGGGACCAGCGCCTTGGAGTCGACCAGGCGCCGCATGGTCTTGTCCTTCAGGTTGAATTCCCACAGGTCGAGCTGGAACTGGTTGTCCGGCCGGCCGCGCAGGAAAGTCACGCGCTCGCCGTCGGGCGACACTTTAAGGTTACGTATGCCTGGTCCTGCCAGCGCCGGGTCGGCGTGGATGCGGTCCAGCGTCAGGCGTTCCGCGGATGCGGGAACGGCCGACAATGCCGCTAAAAAGCAGAGAAGAAAACGCATGGATTGTCTCGATATGAAGTTGATCTGGTACGACGGCAAGAACGATACCAGAGTCCGCGCGGCAGCGCTGTAAATACGCCCCACGCCGCTACGCGCTTGCAGGCGCCGCGATGCGTGCGCGCGACAGGCGCTCGAGCGCCCATGTGAGCAGCACCGCGGCCACGGTCAGCCCGAGCACCAGCCCGATCCAGAAGCCGGCCGCCGCCATCGGCGCCGATGGCGACCACGCGAACCACCCGGGCGCCAGTCCCAGCACGTACCCGAGCGGCAGCGAGAAGCCCCAGAACGCGATCAGTTGAATCGCCATCGGCTGGCGCGTCACCTTGTAGCCGCGGATCGCGCTCGAAGTGGCAACCTGGGTCGCGTCGGACAACTGGAACAGCGCCGCGAGCAGCAGCAGTTGCACGCACAGTTCCTGCACCGCCGGGTCCGACGTGTAGGCGCGCGCGATCTCCCAGCGAAATAGGGCGATGAACGCCGCCGACAGCAGGCCGAACGCGATCGACATCGCGACCCCGACCCAGGACGCGAAGCGCGCCCGGCCCGGGTCGCCTTCGCCCAGCGCCTGCCCGACCCGGGTGATCAGCGCGACGCCGAAACTGAGCGGCACCATGAACACGAGCGACGTGAAATTGAGCGCGATCTGGTGCGCCGACACCTGCACCACGCCGAAGCGCGCCACCAGCAGGCTGATGGCGCCGAACGCGCTCACTTCGGCGAAATAGGTGACCCCGATCGGCAGCCCGAGGCGCAGCATGCTGCCGATCTCGCGCCAGTTCGGCCACTCCCAATGGGTGAACGGGTAGGTCTGGCGATACGCCGGCGCCACCCTGATCCAGGCCAGCATCGCGCCCAGCATCAGCCACATGCCGATGCCGGTGCCGACCGCGCAACCGACCGCGCCCAGTTTCGGCAGCCCCAGGTTGCCGAACACCAGCAGCCAGTTCACGACCACGTTGAACAGCAGGCCGAACAGCGCAATGACCATCACCGGCTTGGTCTGGTTGATGCTGGCGGTGTAACCGTACAGGGCGCGGTAGCACGCGAAGGCCGGCATGCCGATGCTAATGACATGCAAGAACATCGTGGCCCTGTCGCTGACGGCCTCGCCGATGCCCACGTGCGGGAACACGAGGGTGGCAAGATTGGCGGCCAGGCAGGCGAGCAGGCCGACCCCGAGACCCTTCCACAAGGCCTGGCGCACCGAATGCGGGATGCGGCCGAACTGGGCCGCGCCGATTTCGTGCGCGACCACCGTATTAATCGCCATCATGATGCCCATCACGGTCACCAGCACGATCGACCAGACCGACGCGCCCAGCGAGACCGCGGCCAGTTCGTCGGCGCTCACGTGGCCCGTCATGGCGACATCGGCCACGCCCATGCCGACCGTCGCAAGCTGGCCGACAAGCATGGGCCAGGCCAGGCTCCACAGGGCGCCGATTTCGGCGAGGACAGGGTAATGCTGACGGGCGGCGGCAGGCGACATGGGGGGCAGGGCATGGACGAAACCGGTGATTCTACTGATTATTCGCCAATACGGAAATGGGCCAGTTCGCCCGCATCGTCATTGCCCTGGCCACGCGCCGTCGTTTCCGCCATTGGCGAAACCGACTTCCCGTGTTTCCCGACCAAAGCGCCGTCGTTCCTGTGTTTCCTACCGAAGCGACGTCGTTCCCGCGAAAGAGGCTGTCGCGAAAGGGGGGCAGAGTCTGGTCAGACACTCTCAACGCCGTCGTTCCCGCCTGCGCGGGAACGACGGAGTTTCCGTCTTCGTCGAAGGTCGTTTTGCGTTTTGCGACAGCCTCCTACGCGGGAAGTCGGTTTCGCCAATGGCGGAAACGACGGTGGTTTCGCGGAAGTTGGCGCGTCAGCGCTGGCCCGCCGCGCGCGGCGGCAGCGTGGTCAGGTAGGCGTGCAAGGCGCCCATGTCGGTGTCGCTCATCTCGCGCAGCGAGGCGAACGGCATCAGCGGGCTGATCGCGCTGCCGTCCGGCCGCTGCCCGCTGCGCAGCATCGCCATGAACGCCTGCACCGTGGGGTAGCGCAGCATCGCACTGCCTTTGCCCGGCGTCAGGTTAGCCGCTGGAGGCAAGCTTGACGGGAGGTCTGGAATCTTGCCGCCGCTCAGGTGCTGGCCATGGCATGCCATGCAGCTGTTGGCAATGTAGGCGCCGTACTGCGCCGTCACAGCCGGGCGCAGCGGCTCGGACGGCGCCAGCGAATGGTCGATCTTCTCGGCCGCATCCTGGATTTGCCCGATGGCGTAGCGCACCTTCATTGCGAGTGGAAGGCGGATGGCGGCGTGCGCGCCGGCCACCGGCGGCAACTGTTGCACATAACTGATCAGGGCGCCCAGGTCGGCGTCGCTGAGGCGGTTGTAATCCTCGCTCGGCATGATCAGCACCGGCTTGCCGTTCGGCTTGACGCCGTGGCGCAGGGTGCGCACCCAGTCGACCGTGTTGTAGGCGCTGGTGACGCCGTTGGGACCCGAGGTGAGGTTGGGCGAGACCACCAGCATGGCGCCGTCCTTGATCACCTCCATCCCGCCGCCGTTGGCGCCATGGCAGTCGGCGCAGCCGCGCGTGCGGAACAGGTAGCGGCCCTGTTCGATGCGCGCGCTGTCGCCGGACAGCTCGACCGGCGCGACCGCCAGTGTGATGGTGCGCATCATCTTGCGCTCGCCCAAGTGTTTGCCCAGCAACAGGGCTGCGACACCCGCCACAACCAGGACGGCAAGCGCGATGCCGGTTCGTTTGAGCCATGTGTTCATGATGATTTCCTCGGTTGACCAAGACAATTCGTGCCGATCAGGAATTCATCCTCGTCGGCCCGGATCAGAAACGAAAATGTGTCCGACCCGCCGATGCGTCGCTTGCGCCTTGCGTGCGGCAGCTGAGCCGAAGCGTGCGCTGCATCGCCGGGGCGCGCAGTACGATGGTGCAAACCGATCCAGGAGTACCGCGCGTGGAATACAAGGACTATTACCAGGCCCTCGGGGTCGACAAGAACGCTTCCGCGGAAGACATCAAAAAGGCCTACCGCAAGCTGGTGCGCAAGTACCATCCGGACGTGAGCAAGGCTGCCGACGCCGACCAGAAAACGAAGGAAATCAACGAAGCCTACGGCGTGCTGGGCGACGCCGAGAAGCGCGCCGCCTACGACGAGTTGGGCCGGGGCCGGCGCGCGGGACAGGAATTCCATCCGCCGCCCGACTGGGGCGCCGGTTTCGACTTCGAGGGCGGCGAAGCCGAGGATTTCTTTTCCGACCTGTTCGCGCATGTGGGCCGGCGTGCGCGTCCGGCCGGCGGGGCCTACCGCATGCGCGGCGAAGACATCCACGCCTCCATCGGCATCGACCTGGCCGACGCCTATCGCGGCGTCACCCGCACCGTCACCCTGCGCGTGCCGGAGCGCGACGAACATGGCCGCGTGCTCACGCGCGACCGCACGCTCGACGTGGCCATCCCCAAGGGCGTGGTGCCGGGCCAGCAGTTGCGCCTGAGCGGACAGGGACATCCGGGCGCCGGAGGCGCGGGCGCAGGCGACCTGTTCCTTGAAATCGCGTTCAATCCCGACCCGCGCTACCGCATCGAAGGGCGCAATGTATTCGAGACCGTGCCGGTGGCGCCCTGGGAGGCGGCGCTGGGCGCGCAGATCGACGTGCCCACGCCGTCCGGGCAGGTGGAGGTGAGCGTGCCGGCCGGATCGCAGAGCGGGCGCAAGCTGCGCCTGAAGGGGCGCGGCATTCCCGGCCAGCCGGCCGGCGACCTGTACCTGATGCTCGAGGTGGTGCTGCCGCCCGCCGCCAGCGACAAGGCGCGCGAACTGTATTTGGCGATGGCGCGCGACATGGCCTTCAATCCGCGCCAGAGAATGGGAGCATGAGTCATGGCGCACAGCGAAATCGTAAGCGGCGTGCTGCTTGAAGACGTGGCGCTCAGCCTCGAAGAACTGGCGCGCGCCTGCGACGTGGAGCCGGGCTGGGTGGTGCGGCATGTGCAAGCCGGGCTGCTGGGCGGGGAGGTCAGCGTGCAGGTGGAGAGCTGGCGCTTTTTCAGCGGCGACCTGCAGCGCGCGCGCCGCCTGCTGAGCATTGAACGCGATTTCGAGGCCAACGAGGAACTGGCCGCGCTGGTGGTCGACCTGGCCGACGAGGTGCGCCGGCTCAAGGCACGCCTGCACGCCCTCGGCGCGCAGTGAGGCGCGCTGCCATCTCACGCGGCGTGCGTGCAACATGCCACTCTCCAAGAAAGTTGATGTATTGACTATGCTACCGTCGTTGCAGGCATCGTTGATGCGCAACAAGGTGTAATGCGGCGAAGATTTGCGGCGCCGCAAGGACACCATCTGCTGGAACAGAAGGTCGCACCGGCGAACCACAGGCGTTGGAAGATCGGGTTTTGCCTACTCGCCTCTGGCGAAGAAGTCGGCGCTGACCCTGATCAGGTTCTCCGCATGCGGATTGAGCCTCCCCGCCCGCCTGGCATGCCGCGCCTTGTACTCGGCGGCCGCGGCCTCGCAGCGCAACAGCGCCGCGCCGAGCTCATCGAAATAATTGTCCGCCCCGAGCAGTTCGAGCACGCCGGCCGCCCGCAGTTTTTCCTTCACCCTGTCGTTGGCCTCGCACAGCATCACGCGCACGCCGCGCCGCTGCATGGTCTCGATCACTTCCTCCAGCGTTTGCAGCCCCGTGATATCCATGAACGGCACGCGCCGCAGGCGCAGCACCAGCAGCTGCGGGACCGACTGCGTCTCGAGCAGCACGCGCTCGAAATTGCCCACTGCGCCGAAGAAGAATGGACCCTCGATGGCATACACCAGCACGCCGGCGGGCAGCGCCTTCATGCCTTGGCCGGCCAGCTCCTGGCCCAGGTGCGTGTCGGTCAGCTGCAGCACCTCGACCGAACTGGCCATGCGGCGCACGAACTGCAAGGTGGCCAGGATCACGCCGATATTGACGGCCACAATCAGGTCCACCAGCACGGTCAGCGAGAACGTGATCAGCAGGATCGCCACGTCGGCGCGCGGCGCGCGCCGCACCATGCGCGCGAAGTGCTCGATCTCGGCCATGTTGTAGGCGACGATGAACAGGATGGCGGCGAGCGCGGCGAGCGGCACGTCCTTGACAAGCGGCGCCAGGAACACGATGACCAGCACCAGCGTGAGCGCATGCACGATGCCGGCCAGCGGGCTGGTGCCGCCATTGCGGAAATTGGTCGCGGTGCGCGCGATGGCGCCGGTGGCGGCAAACCCGCCGAACAGCGGCGCGGCCAGGTTGGCCAGACCCTGTCCGACCAGCTCCTGGTTCGAGTCGTGCCTGGTGCCGGCCATGCCGTCTGCGACCACGGCCGACAGCAGCGACTCGATCGCCCCCAGCATGGCAATGGCGAACGCAGGTCCGACCAGCTCGAGCACGCGCGCGGCCGTGACATGCGGCAGCGCGAAGCTTGGCAGCTCCTGCGGGATGCCGCCGAACGCGGTGCCGATGGTGGCCACCCCGTCGAACTTGAAGAGCGCCTGGACCAAGGTGGCCGCGACCATGGCCACCAGCGGCCCCGGCACGCGCTGCAGCCCGGGCAACCGGTTCGAAAACAAGGCAAGCAGCAGGCTCAGTGCCGCGATCACGGTGGTCGTTGCATGAAACTGAGGCAATACCTGCAGCAGCTGCCATGCCCGCTCGTGCAGGTGCGCCGCCTCCACCGCCGGCAGGCCGAAGAAATACCTCCACTGCCCGACCCAGATGATCACCCCGATCCCCGTGGTGAAGCCCACGATGACCGGATCGGGGATGAACTTGATGACGCCGCCCATCTTGGCCAGCCCCATCCCCAGCAGCATCAGGCCGGCCATGAATGAGGCGATTTGCAGGCCGTCCACCCCGTACTTGGCGGTGACGCCGGCCAGGATCGCCACGAAGGCGCCGGTCGGTCCCGCCACCTGGAGGCGGGTGCCCCCGAACGCGGCGACGACGAAGCCGGCCACGATCGCAGTGTACAGCCCGTGCTCGGGGCGGGCGCCGGAAGCGATCGCGAACGCCATCGACAGCGGCAGCGCGACCACCCCGACCACCAGGCCCGCGACGACATTGGGCAGGATGTGGCCACGTTTGAAAAGACCTGCGCTTTTTGCTTCGACAATGCTGATCATGGGGGCATCCGCGGGATCGTGCGCCCGGCTACATGCCAAGCGGCAATTAATTACTTATGATAGAGCAATTATCACTATTTCCGCTTAAGAACCATCCTTGTTCGGTCAAATATTCCCGAAATGAGAGCATTCATACGAGCGACACGCGCCGGCGATGGCTCCTAAAATCGCTGTCAGGGCTTAGGCACTACTAACCATAGAAGGAGGTTTTATGGGACAGAACAATGGTCTGGCGCTGAGCGGCAAACGGGTTGCGGCACTGATGACGGACGGGGTCGAGCAGATCGAGTACACCGAACCGCGCAAGTTCCTGGAAGCACACGGGGCGCGCGTCGTGCTGGTCTCGCCCAAGGAGAAGGGCAACGAAATCCAGGCCTACAACCACCTTGCGCTGGGCGACCGCTTCAAGGTCGAGATGGACGTGCGCGATGCGCGCCCGATCGAGTTCGACGCCTTGCTGCTGCCGGGGGGCGTGGCCAATCCGGACCGGCTGCGGCTGAGCACCGAGGCAATCACCTTCATCCGCGAATTCGCGCGCGAGGACAAGCCGATTGCCGCGATCTGCCACGGGCCTTGGTCCTTGATCGACGCGGACATCGTCAAGGCCAAGCACGTGACAAGCTGGCCGAGCCTGCGCCAGGACCTGCTCAATGCCGGAGCCGAGTGGACCGACGACGAGGTGGTAGTCGATGGAAAGCTTGTAACGAGCCGCAAGCCGGATGACCTTCCCGCCTTCAATAACGCGCTGTACAAGGAGCTGACAACACCGCCTGGAACGGACCCGGGCCCGACGTCGTAATCCTTTCCGGTGACATAGCCAAAAAAAAACGCCGCCAGTCCCTAATGCCGCTAAGTTAAGACCACCTACGTCGTTCCCGCGAAGGCGGGAACCCCATTTCGTCGCGTCGATGCTGGCTAAATTGGGTTCCCGCCTTCGCGGGAAGTCGGGTTCGCCAATGGCGAAGATGACGTGGTGGAAGGCTTAACTTAGCGGCATTACCGCCAGTCCCCGGCTTCTGTAGGCCAAGTCCTGGCGGCGTCAGCCTTCCGGCTCAGTGCTGCTTAGTGCTGGTACGCGCCGATATCGTATCCGGTCGACCAGTTACGCGGCTTGCCGTCGAAATCGATTGACAGCGCATGCGTCGAGGTACCCCTGCCGATGGCCGGCGAAGAGCTGGACAGGTGCAGGTTCGGCGTACCGCTCCTGGTGTAGCCGGCGAACAATGGTGCCGAGCTGACCGTTCCGCTGTGCGACAGGCCGTTTTGCAGCGTCCAGTTGTAGGTGTTCTGGTACACCAGGTTGTTGCGATAGGTGTTGTGCGTACCAGTCTTGCCTTGCTCCGAAATCCCGTACTTGTTGTCGTACACGATGTTGCTGTAGACAGCGCTGTAATCGTTGCCTGCAGTGGTGTGATAGAAGTCGCCACCGCCGATAATGATGCCGGTGTTCGAGCTCGTCACCGTGTTGTTGGTGATGATGACGTTGGTCGCGTCATGCCACAGGTGGATCGCCGCTTCCGAAACGCGGTACACGATGTTGTTCTTCACCGAGCCCGAGGTGCTGATGTAGATGCCTTGCACAAAGGTGCAGCCGGCAGGTCCGATATCGTAGACCAGGTTGCTCACGACCTCGGACTTGACGCCGCCGTAGTAGCTGTCGACACCGATCGCCGAGCCGCCGTCGCTGGTGCAGGGAACCGACTTGGCGATGTCGTGAACGCGGTTCTTGCGGATCAGGACGTACGAGCCGCCGCTATAGATACCGTAGGTCCACTTGGTGCCGCTTTGCGAGGTCGTGCCGTCGATGTTGAATCCGACGATGTCGACATAGCTGCCGCGGTTGTCCCACGCGGTATTGTTGGTCGAGTTCGCGGGCGGGACGATGCGCGCCGCGCCAAACGTGGTCGAGACATATTGGATGCGTGCCGATGCGGTGCCGCTTACCGTGGTCTGGAAGCCGCCTGAGTAGGTGCCGGGCGCCACGAACACGGTCGTGCTCGGCTTTGCAACCTGGGCCGCGCGTCCGATGGTCCTGAAAGGCGCGGACTGGGTGCCTGGATTGCTGTCCGAACCGGTGGGCGCCACATAGTAACGATAGGTCGCAGTAGTGCTCGCAGGAATCATCGTCGCCAGCAGGCGCGTCGGCGCAGCTGCGCCTTCCGGTGCGGGAGCTTGCGCGTCGTCCGCTGCGGGTTCTGCCGCGAGAGGGTCGGTGTCGTATCCGAGGATGTCGAAGACTGGGCTCGAGGCGCCAGTCGCCTGGGTCGTTGCGGCAGGCGAAGTGCCTGCGGGACCAGCTTCGGCCAGGGTGGCCGGTGCGGCATCAGCACCAGGCTGAGCCGCTGAATTTTGAACCATCACGCCTGCGGTCTTTGCTGCCTTGCCGGCTGCACTATTTGCATCGACTGCACCGCCGCATGCGGTCAACAACACTGAAACGCTGCAGCACAGGATTGCGCCAGCACGAATTGAAAAGGGTGAAAATTTAACCATCAAGAGATTCCTTGCTTCAACATGAAAATGAGCAAGGTATGACGGCAGGAAACTGATTAGGTTCAACTTTTCTTCAAATAAATTTCCTCATCGAAGTAAATTGGCAAAATCGAACGGACCCAATCGCCTGTTGTATCCGTTTTGATTGATGTCGGGCAACACGCTTGAAACCTTGCACCGGTGGGGAAGACGCGTGGCGCGGCTCGGTGCTTTCCGCCGCCACGCGAAGCTGTGCGCTCACTGGTTTCGCATCGCGCTTGCGTGCGCCTTGAGCGCCCTGAAGCTGATCCCGCGGTCGTCCCCCAGCAGGTAGGCTTGCACAGCGCGCGCCTTCCAGCTCGCCAGTTGATCCGCACTGCGCGGGATCGCACAGAAGTGTACTTTTTCCTTGCTGCAAACAGCAGCGATTCGGTCGATTGCCGCAAGCACCAGAGGATGCTGCGCTTGCCCGGGTACGCCATATGACTGGGACAAGTCGATGGCGCCCTCCAGGACCATGTCGATTCCTGGGGTCGCGACGATAGCCTCCAGGTTGTCGACGCCTTCTTTGTCTTCAATCATTGCCACAACGATGATCTCGCGATTCGCCCGTTCCAGATAGGCCTGCAGCTCGATGGTACCAAAACCGGTGGTGCGCCCGCCGCTGATGCCGCGCCTGCCTTCGGGAAAATATCGGCTGGCCGCGACCGCCTGTTCGGCATCGGCCCGATTGCGTACATGCGGCACGACAACGCCCTGCGCGCCGCAATCGAGCGCGCGCAGGATGGTTTCCGGCGCCGCGCAGGGAACCCTGACCAAGGCTGTCAGGCCGGCGCACTCCGCTGCGCGCACCATGTTCTCGAGTGTCTCGGGGTTCACGCACACGTGCTCCATATCGAGGATCACAAAATCATATCCGGCATAGCCGATCATTTCGACCATCAGCGCCGACGGAATCGAGTTGAGCAATCCGAAAACAGTCCCGCCATCGGCGAGCGCCAGTTTAAGCCGGTTGGTGCGCAACATATGTTTGCTCCTCCACTGGCAGATACCATTGCAGCGGGTGCGGGTGCCGCAAGAAATCGTGATGCGAGATATGCCAAGCGTAGGCCCCCGCGAAAGGAAACACGAGCAGGTCGCCGCATCTGGCAAGCTTGACCGGTGCATCGAACGCCAGCACGTCTTTTGGCGTGCATAGCTGTCCCACCACGTTCACTTTTTCGTCCTGCGCCTGCGAGCGGGGAAATGGATAGGGCCATGCATCGACCGGCAGCACGTAAAAGGGATGGCTATGGCCTTGCGCATACGGCGTGCGAAAGTGGTGGGTGCCGCCGCGCCCGACCAGGAAGGTCTTGCCGTAGCTGCGCTTGAGGTCGATCACCTGCATTGCGTAGTAGCCGCATGCAGCCGCGATATAGCGTCCCAGCTCGAAGCGCACGCCGACGCCGGGCAACGCGCTTTTGTCGAGCACGCGCGCAAGACCGGCGCGGAACGCCGCCCAGTCGAACTGCTGGTCCGGCTGCAGGTAATTGACGCCGATTCCGCCGCCCACGTTGACATGGTCGATGGACAGCTGGTATTGCGCGCACCAGCGGCCCACCTGGTCGAGATAGGCAGCCACAAGTTGCAAGTGGGCTTGGGCATCGAGCTGATGCGACAACAGGTGGAAATGAAATCCACGCAGCCGGATGGAAGGATGGCCGTGCAACCACGCGAGGCATTCCTCCAGCTGCTGAGCCGGAATGCCGAACGGCGTTGGCTTGCCTCCCATCATCAAACGGGTTTCAGCGAGATTGTCGAGCGCCAGGTTGATTCGCAACAGCACTGCCGGCATCTCGCCGCGTGCGCCGGCAATCGCGGCCAGCCGCTGCAATTCGCTGAAACTTTCGACATGAATGCACTCGACACGATGATCGAGCGCGGCGCGCAGTTCGCTATCGAGTTTGCCGGGGCCGCTGAAGATGAGCGGGATATCGGGAAAGTGCTCACGCACCCACGCCACCTCGCCGCCTGACGACACCTCGAAGCCATGCACCAGCGGCGCCAGCGTCTGCAGCACAGGCAGTTCGGAGTTGGCCTTGATTGCATAAAACAGTTCGCAGCGTGCGGGCAGGGATCCGGCCACGCCCGCCGCATGCCGGCGCAAGCCTTCCAGGTCGTACACATACGCGCACAGCGGTTCATCCGACCTGGCCTGCGCGGCCCGGATATTGTCGAATACCTCGGTCAGTCTCAGTTCCATGCGCCGGCCTCCCCGCACACCCCGACCGGATTGGCGACCGGCAGATAGGTGGTGGCGCGGTCGGCGCGCTGGAAGAAACGGTTCAACAAGTTGCTCTTGCCGGGAAACGGTTCGCCGCTCAACAATGCATCGATACGCCGCGCCGATCTTGCGCCGCCATGCTCGCTTTGGTAGACATGCAGATGGTGCCGCACCACGCTCCACAGGCGGCGCTCCAGGGCCGGATTGCCGGCGCCGATCTGGCTGATCGCCTCACAGAAATTATTCACGAACAGGCAATAGGCGATCCTTTTCCATCCGAGCTCGTCGTCGTACCAAAGCGCTTCGCGCGCCTGCCTGCTGACGCCTTGCAACTGCTGTTCCCCAAAGTATTGGCGAACCAGTTTGACGCCCTCGAAATCGCGCAGGAACACCTGCCGTACTTCGCCCCCGGCAATGCCGATCACCACGTTTTGCAAGTGCGGCTCGAACACGACACCGTGCGCGAAATAGCAATGCAGCACCGGGTGCATCACTTCGGCAACATAGCGCGAGAACCATTGCTCGGCAGCCGCGTCGAACGGCATCGCCGACCTGGTCTGTACTTGTGCAATCAATTCGCGCACACGGGCCTGGCCGTCAATGTGATTGCCGAACAGCGCGCCCGCCAGCAAGGGCGTCACGCCGGGAAGCAGGAGGTCGTTGAAATTGCTGCGCAATATCATGCCGAAGCCTTCCGTCACTTCCTTGTCGCGTTGCGTATCGTTCTGTTTCAGGTCCACCGACAGGAATGCCGGTTCTTCCATCACGCGCAGGCCGGCAAAGCGCTGCTGCAACGCTGGCATCAACTCACGCATGATGCGGCTTACCTGCAGCGCCCCTTCAAGTTCATACACGGCGTTCTTGCGCACACAGTTGGTGATGCGGATGTTCAGCGAGCACTTATAGAAATACGGATTGTCGGGATGGAACAGGGTGCGAATCGAGGACGTCGGATAATAAGGCGCTCCCTGCGGGCCAAGATCGCGCATGCGTCCGCTACGGATCGCTTGTGCCACGCTGTCATGGCCGAGCAGGTAGCGCGCCTGCCACGGGTGGGTCGGAACCAGCGCGTAGGCGTCGTCGGCAAGCAGTCCGGCAGGCGCCTGCGCCGCGACAAGCCGGTCGCATGGCGTCTCCAGCACCGACTGTTGCAGCAGGTCCTCGCGGCGCACTGCGAAATAATGCAAGGGAAAGCTGGCACCGACCTCCGGGGAGTAGCGCAGCATGTCGCCATGGGAGACGCCTTGCCGGCTTTTCGGGGCCGGATGAAATGGATGGCCAAACATCAGCGACTGTTCCGACTCGATGAACGCCTGTAACGGTTCCGCCGAAAATGGCGCGGACCTCGATACCTGCAGTAGCGCGGTAGTCACCGCGACGCTGTCGCGCATCTGTTGCATCAGCTCGTCATTGGCGGGCGTGTCCGTTTGCAGGGACAGTTCACGCAGCAGCAAGCCGGCCAGGCCTTCCCAGTCGAGCAAGGCCCACGCCTGGGCCGGCGCCTTGCAATAGAACGGGGAGCGGTAGCGGTAGTTACCGGTAAGGCAAGCGTGCTCCACCACAACCAACAGGCGCGCTTCCGTCAGCGGCAGGCGCACGTGCATCACGCTGCCCTTGCCGCCGCCGCCATGCAGTGCCATGCGCACCAGTTGCGGCCAGTCGTTCTGGCCGAACAGGGGACCGACGCTCAACTGTCCCTGCGGCCCTGCCACTTCACGGCAATAACAGTTCAGCAGGGTTTGCATGGAGCGCAGGCTGGCTTCCTGGCGTGCCATCAGCGCGGGATCGAGGGCGTGTGCCAAATTATTGGTTTGCATGATTTCTCCTATTAGCAAGAATTGCGGGACGGTGACGATGAAACGTTAAACCGGCGAGATAACAAGCGGCGACGAACAGGACCAGCGCGCCGATGAAAAATGGTGCGCGCACGTCGTATGCCTGTACGGCGCCGCCGGCGGTCACGCCGGCGCAGACGGCGCCCCACTTGGAGCTGCTCTCGAACCAGCCGAAGGTGCGGCCGGCGTTGCCGCTGTTGACAAGGCCGGCGATCAAGGCATGCAGGGCGATGAAAGCGGCTGTCATGCCCAGCCCCATCACCACGCGCCCGGCCGCGACGGCGGGCAAGGACGAAGTCAAGGCCTGCCCGGCGAGCGACGCGGCCAGCACCAGGCATGACAGCGCGAGGGTGGCGACCAGGGCGCTGCGGCCGAGGTAGCGGCTGAGCGGCATTGCGCAGAGCAGGTACATCACATGCGGCAAGCCGAACAGCAAGCCGGCTAGCGCCGGGGATACACTTCCCCCCTCAGGCCGGATAAACGGCACGAAGTAGGGGAAGGTCACCACCGTCGCGAAGACGAATGCGAACTGCAGCGCGTAGATCTGCCCAGGCGTCGCTTCGGCCGGCTTGCGCGTCGCTTGCTCCGGCGTCTTGGCCGTGGCCGGCGCCCGCCGTTCCGGGAGCAGCCAGATGAATAGCGCGGCGCACAGGGGCAACACGGCGAGGTAGCGGTATAACTGAAGCGGCGACTGAACCGACATCATCAGCAGGCCCAGACCGGTCGGTGCAATGACCAGCGCTGCGCGGGCCGACCACTGCATCAATGTCAGGCTGCGGGTCAGCGCCGCGCCGCTCGCCACCGTTGCCAGGTAGGCATTGGAGGCCGAGAAGGTTCCGCCCAGCAGGCCTTGCAACAACAGTGCAATGAAAAATACCCAGGTGTTGGGAGCGAAACCGGCCAACAGGAAACTTCCCGCCAGGCCCAGTTGCGCGCGCAGCAACAGTGGTTTTTTGCCGAACCTGTCCGCAAGCTTGCCCCACCAAGGGCTGCTGAGCGCCGTGAAAAAAGTCGGCACGACGTACAGCCATCCAGCCAGGTATGCAGCGTCGCTATGCAGGGATTGATCGAGGATCAGCGCAAAGAAGGGCGGCATGCCCAGCGCAGCGAATGCCGCGATGAAATGGCAGAGCATGATGGTGCGCACCACCATGCGGGCCGGATCGGCCTTCAATTGCACCTCACCAGGAAGTTCGGTGCACTGCGCCCATAGAATTTATTGACGTCGGTGGCCCCGGTCTCGGTCTTTTCCGTCAGGGTGGCGGCGATCAGGAGATATTTGATATACAGCCGCTCGTCCTCGAGCAGCACGCGGCGCGCGAGCGTGACGTCCTCGCCGTCCGCGGCCAGTTCCGCCAGCAGCGTTTCGATGCGTCGCCGCACCTTGCCATACAAGGTCGCCGGGGTCTGGCCCAGGACGGGCGCGAAGCGCTCGACCAGCACCGCCACATTCAACTGCAAGGTGATGGTGGTGAACATTTGCGCCAGCGGCAGCGGATCGGCAACCGCGATGCGTTCGTCGTTCAGGCATGCCAGATGCGACGCCAGGTCCGGCCAGCGTTCACGCAGATAATCGAGGTGAATGCGCGCGGCATCATTGTCCTTGAGCAGGAGCCGCAGACGCGGTTCGCTTCGGCTCACGACCACGACCGAGTTCTGCTGGTTCGATTCGAGCGCGATGCCGTAGCGCAGCCAGAGCAGCAAGTGCAGGCGCAGCGTCAGGTCCAGGTAATCGTCAAAGAACGCCGCCACATCGGCGCCGTAGAATTGCTCCGCCACTTCCTGCGCCACCAGCTTGCCGTTCGGGCCGGGCGCCGTGAGCGATGCGACCGGAATGAGCACGCTGTCCTGCAAGGCATCGGCCGGATAGCGGCGCAGTATGTAACCGAGAAACATCCGCTTGTCGACATGCGCGCCGCGTTCTTCATCCGTCAGCAGCAAGCGTGCGCCGATTGATGGTTCGCGCTGCGCGATTGCGCCCAGCAGGGTCTGGATGCTGTGACCGTCCTCGATGGTGCTCGGCTTGATGGTGCGGATATTCTTTGCGCCCAGCGTGCGTATGGTCAGCGGCAATTTCAGATGCCACTCTGGCGCATCGAGCAGCGCCACGGTGCGTACCGACAGCGTCGGCGCGACCGTCAGCCAGGGTTTCGGTGCATGGATCACCTGTTCGCGCAAGCCGCCCTCGGCCAGGAAAGCGTCGAGGTGGTGCCGCCATACGAAGGGATGCACCGGCACCAGCGCGTGGGTCTGCGCCAATGCCGCGGGCAGGCCGACATCGCCGAAGTCGGGCCAGAGCGACGGCCAGCCTTGATCGTTTGCGCGGGACGGATGGTAAAGCGAACGCGGCACAGCCAGCCAGCGCAGCTCGAAGGTGCGCTGGAATTCCGGGCCGTATGCACCAAGCGCCTCCGCATCGAAGCCAAGCTTGGCGCGCGCGGTCGGATACAGGGGATGGTCGAGAAATGCACCTAACCGGTCGTAATGCAGCAGGGCGCCATGCCAGTGCGCGCAACCGCCATGCACCGTGCGCGCGTCGGCAAACCAGCGCTCGCGTTCGCGCTCGCTCACGGCGCGATGCCGTTCGGCGACCTTGCATTCTTCGGCAAACGCATGGAACAGGGCTGCCGCAGCGGCGGGCAGGCCGTGCGCAAAGCAGGCGATGATTTCCGCGACCGCGTGCACCTCGCGCACCTGGTTCGCGTCCTGTAACAGCGCCGGCAGGCCGGCGCAGCGCCAATCCTGCATGAAGTGCGATTCGATAACCGGAATCCACAGGCAGGCGCCACCGAAATGCGCTATCTTGAGCCAGGTGCCGGCCAGCCCTGCATGACTGGCGAACTGTTCCGGTAATGCATCGTTAGCCAGCAGTGCGCCCTGGCTGACACAGCCGCGTACGTCCTCGCGCAAGAACGCGTCCAGCACCCGGTGGCAAATATATTGCGCGTGCTGCTCGCACACCAGCTCGGCTGCCGGTTCAATCGGGATGGTCATCGCGCTCATGCCGTGATCCCCCATGCCAGGCCCTTGCCGACGCGCGCCATTTCCGTGTCAAGATGCCGCGCGTCGGCCCCCGTGCCGCGCAGCACGCCGAGGTAATCCTTGTTGGAATTCGTCAGGATGATGCTGTCGCCAGCGGCGCGCAACGGTTTGTAGCTAAGCTGCAGGTCATGCGCATGCCGCACAAACGCCTCGGGCGAATCGGAAAGACGGCCTGCGCACTGCGCGGTAAAGTAACGGATCAGCGCCGCATTCGGCGCCAACGTCAATTCAGGCAGGGGCGTGCCAAGGTAGAGCCGCAGCACGATCTCGAACAGCGGGATGGCAAGCGCATCCTGTAACAAGAACTCACGGTAATCTCCGATATTGCGGTAATTGATCTCGATCAGGCGCGGGCCGTTCTCTGTCATCACGAATTCTGTATGGCATGCGCCGAAGCCAACGCCGAAGCCGCGGATCATCTCGACTACCTGGGCTTCCTGCCTGTGCGTCAAGCCCGTTCCCCAACGCGCCTCGAGTTCGACGAAGTACGGCGGCGGCGACAATGTGACCTGGAAGCCGCCCAGCACGCAGAAGCGTTCGCCGTCGCCCAGCGTTTCGAGGGTGTACAGGGGGCCGGCAATATATTCCTCCAGCAGCAAGGGCAGCGCCGGCTGTTCGGCCCAGACAGCGGCGCATTGCGCCTCCAGCTCAGCACGGTTGTAACTCAAGCTCACTTGCTGGCTGGCCACGCCTTCCCTTGGCTTGACGATGCAGGGAAAAGGCGCCCGGCCGGCTGCCTGCGCGAGCATGGACTGGTCGCAGACGACGGCATGCCATAACACGTCCAGCCCGCGGCTTTGCAGGCTTGCGCGCATTTCCGCCTTGTTTTTTGCGCGGTACGTGACGTGCCAGTTCTTGCGCGGCAAATCGAAATAATCGGCGGCGATGGCGGTGCTCGTTTGCAGATGGTCGCTGTTGGAAAAAATCGCGGCCGGTGCCTTCGCACGGCAGGTGAGCGCCCCCATTACCGCGAGCGGATTGAACACATCGCAGGCGATGATTTCATTCGGATAGCCGGCCAGGCCGGCCTGGTTGAAATGATGCCGGTGCGCTTCCGCATGGTCGGTCAACAGCACGACCCGCAATCCAAGGCGCTGGGCCGCCGGAATGAAACCGTCGTTGACCGAATCGGTCGGCACGTGGGCCAAGATGATCAGTTCTTGCATAAAGTTCTCCATAACAATCGGTGGGTGGTGTCAATCAGCCAAACGAATCTGGCAAGAGGAAAAATCGAAGGAAATCCAGGGCGCGGCGGCGCGCCCGGCCGGGATGGCCCGGTCGATGCGATTAAAGGAAAGCAACAAGAGGTGTGTATCCGCACAGAAATTATCCTGAAATGGGAAGCCGCTATACATCAAAAGGGCGGGCTGCCTATCCCAGGAAACGGGTGCGGTGGCTGGCGTTGCGCGATGAGCAGACCAAATAATCCTGGCTGCCGCGCGGGGAGATCACGGCGCTGTTCGCGTCGAAATGATCATAAGGGAAATGAGAATTATTCGCAATAAGAATTCGTAACGGACGAAGCCGGCCCGGCCGCGGGATGCGCGGCGGGGCATGCGGGGTCAGTTCGATGACGGCAGCGGCAATGCCTGCCGGTTGTTGCGCTACCGCTGGCGAGGTGAGAAGGGGCGCATCAGTGCTGGGCGACGGCGCCGCGCCATGCACCGGTTTCCCGGCCCCGGGCTTCCAGCATTTCCTTGAAGCGCTGCAAGTTGCCCCTGGCCTCCATGCGGACCGCGCCGAAGGCGTCGCCGAGTTGTTCAAGCGTGGTTTCCGGCTGGTAGTCCATCTGCAGCATGATGCGGGTGGCCGAATCGGAGATTTTATGAAAGGTGACAACGCCGCCGTTGGGCACCCCGCTGGTGCTGTGCCAGGCAATGCGCTTGTCGGGGATCTGCTCGGTGATCTCGACGTCCCATTCCTTTTCTTTCCCCGCGACGTCGGCGCGCCAGTGCAAGTGGGTGTCGTCCACCTGCCGGACTTCGTGCACGCTTTCCATGAATTTTGGGAAATCTTCGAACTGGGTCCACTGGTTATACGCAGTACTGATGGGGACATTCACTTCTATCGATTCTTCAACCGATGAACTGGCACCCGACCCACGCTTCTTCTTGAGTTGGTTCGATAGCAAAATGCCGCCCGCGGCAAGCGCGGCGACTGTAACGATTCGGTTTAGCATCTTGGCTCTCCTTTTGCGCTTGGAAGCTCACGGTTTGGTGTTGCAATATCCATCGCAGCACTTAATTCTTTGACTGCGACAAAACGAACGCGTTCGCTTCGCCGTGGAATTTTCATCGGTGCCCTTGCACAGTACGCCGACGGCGTACCAGTGCATCGTATGCCGGAATGCTACAATTCTTGAAAAAAATCCAACAAGAATGAGAGCACACGATCCCTCTATGCAATATGCCCTCGCCCCAAGCACCTTCCTGTTCAGCCATTATTTCTACACCGGCATCCGGATTGCCATCGGCATCGTCGGGCTTACTTTCCTGACGCTCGCGTTCTCCGATTTGCCGACCGCAATGGCGGTGTCGTTCGGCGCGCTGTGCACCAGCCTGATGGACATGCCCAGCCCGCTGCGCCACAAATTCAACGAGATGATGGCCGGCGTGCTGCTGTGTTCACTGGTGGCGCTCGTCGTCAGCCTGTGCACGCCGGTGCAGTGGCTGCTGATCACGGTCATCGTGCTTGTCAGTTTCCTCGCAAGCATGATGGTGGTCTACGGCAGGAAGGCCATGCCGCTGCAGTTCGCGGCGCTGTTCGTGATGATGCTGTCGACCGAAACACCGGCCAGCCCGCTCCAGGCCTTGCGCTACAGCGGCCTGTTTTTTGTGGGCGGGGTAGCCTACGTTGCCTATGCCATCGCTGTGGTATGGGCGATGCAACAGCGCCTGAAACAACAGGTGCTGGCAGAGGCGCTGTACGAGCTGGCCCGCTACACCGACATCAAGGCCGGCTGCTACGACGTGAGCAAGGAACTCAACGCGCAGCTCGAAAAGCTGGTGCGCCAGCAGATTGTGCTCGCTGAAAAACAGCAGGCGGCGCGCGACCTGATCCTGCGCGGACGGCGCACCGGCGCCGACGCCATCCTGATCCAGGTCCATTATGTGATGTTCGACCTGTACGAGCTGGTGCTGGCCAGTCACACCGATTACGCCCTGCTGCGCCAGCATTTCGCCGGGACCGACGTGTTGACCTTGCTTGGCAGGCTGGTCGACAAAGGGGCGAGGGATATCGAATCGCTCGCCCACGCAATGATGCGCAATCGCGCCTCGCGGCGCACGGTCGACTACACCGAGGAAACGGACGCGCTCGAACACGCGCTCCGTATCGCCGGCTCAGGCGGCAAGGCTGCCGGCGAGGCGAGGGCGGTGTTGCACGCGGCCGTCACCAAGGCCAACGAGATCATCCGCACGATAGCCCGGATGCACGGCGCGACCCAGGCGCCGGCTGCCGTGCTGCCAATCGTCCCCGGTTCCGACCTGACCCCGTTTCTGACGCAGCAGCGCTACGGACTGGGCATCTTGCTGTCGAACCTGCGCTGGACCTCGCCCACCTTCCGTTTTGCGCTGCGCGTTGCGCTGGCGATCCTGACCGGGATGCTGGCGAGCCGGTTGCTGCCGTCGTCGTCGTACGGCTACTGGACCGTGCTGACGATTGCCGTCATCCTGAAACCGAGTTTCAGCATGACCAAAAAACGCCGCGCCGACCGCCTGATCGGCACCGTGATCGGTTGCATCCTGACCGCCCTGATCCTGCGCTTCGTGCATGCCCCGGCGGCCTTGATCGGCTTCCTGTTCCTGGCAACCACGGCCGCGCCGGCCTTCCTCCACATCAACTACCGTTACACCGCAATCGCAGTCAGCATGCAGATCCTGTTGCTGATCAACCTGACCGTACCCAATGCCAGCCATACCGTCAGCGAACGGCTGCTCGATACCCTGGTCGGTGCGGTCATTGCCACCTTCTTCAGCTACGTATTGCCGAACTGGGAGTACCGGGCACTCCCGCGCCTGGTTGCAGGCGTCCTGAAGGCGAGCCAGCAATATATCGACGCGGGCCGCGACTTGCTGCAGGGGCGGGTGCAAGATGATTTCCTGTACCGGCTCAGCCGCAAGCGCTTCATGGACAGCCTCGCCAGCCTGAGCGCGGCGCTCGGGCGCATGCTGGACGAGCCGGCCGCCAAGCAGCGCGCAACGGCCGAACTGAATCGCTTTACCGTCCAGAACTACCTGCTCGTTTCCCATTTTGCGGCCTTGCGCCTGCTGCTGCAAAGGCATAAGGAAGGACTTCCGCGCGAGGCCGTCAATGGCGTGCTGGACCAGGTATGCGGCGAAGTGCAAGCTGCACTGGCGCAGGCCCGGCAGGCACTGGGATCGGCTGCGCCCGGCAAGGAACCGGCGCGCGCGGCGGCCGGCGTAGCGATAGCGGCGACGCAGGCGCCCGGATGGTCGGGCTGGCCTGTCCTGCAACGGCGTGTGGGACTGCTGTTGCAAGACGCGGAAGAAATTGCGCTGGCCAGCCGGCCGATCGGCGATGCACTCGAGCGGGCGGCGCGCTGAGCTTTAGTCCGCGACCAGCGCCAGCACCCGCAGTGGGCTGCCCGAACCATTCCTGATCTTGAGCGGGGCAGCGATGATCACTGCCCCGTGCGCCGGAAGCTGGTCGAGGTTGGTCAGGCATTGCAGGCCGTAGCGATTGGCGCCGTGCATCAATGTGTGGCAGGGATACGGCACCGGCCAGTTGTACGACTGCCCGGCGTCGGTGTTGATCGTCTCCACGCCGAAGCCGAGCACCTTGCGCTCGTGGATCAGCCATTCGACGCTCGCTTGCGCCGGCCCGGGCGTATGGGCGCCATCCTCGCGCATGTTCAGGAATTGGTCGGGCATGCTGCGTTTGGACCAGTCGGTGCGAAACAGCACCCAGGCGCCTTCCGGAATGCGCCCGTGTTCCTCTTCCCATGCCTGCAGCCGCTTGACGGTCAGCAAAAAGTCGGGATTGTTTTCCACTTCGGCCGAGCAATCGACCACCACCGCCGGCGCCACGAAAACGCGGGGGTCGATGCTGTCGACCGTGTTGTTCGGGAAATCCTTGCCTGTCACCCAGTGCACCGGTGCGTCGAAATGTGTTCCTGAATGTTCGCCGCAGCTGAAGTTGTTCCAGTACCATCCCGGGCCCTTGTCGTCGTAGCGCGAGATGGTTTCCTGCTTGAACGACCAGACCTGGCCGAACTCGGGCGGCAACTGCAGCGATGGAAAGTCGGGCGAAAGCGTGTGCGTGAGATCGACAACCCGGGTCTGGCCGGAGGCCAGCGCGGCGGACAACTGCGTCAGGGAATTGTTAGGCATGGAGAGCTTTCAAGAGTTCGCACGGGTTTTATTCTGGTACGGATGAACGCGCGTCGCTAGCCGATGAGCGCGCCGGCTATCCGGGAAACGCGGCGGCCTGTTCGTTTTGCCTGGGTCAGCGCCCGGCGCAGCCATTGCCGATATCCTGTAACGCCTTGCGCAACTGCGCGCCGCTTTCGTCGGCAAGCGCCGCATCGACCAGGCGGCGCAACGCTTGCGCCGGGTCGGTGGCCGCGCGCAATGCGGGCAGGGCGCCGAACACGGCATCGAAGCTGGCCCTGCCGTGCACATGCGTGTCCCCATAGCCTTTGACCAGCCGCTGGCACTGCGCCAGGGCGACGGCAAACTGGTAGTTCTCGCGTGCGCTTGCCTCGATCGCATCGAGCCACTCGCCAATGCGCCGATGCTCGGCCTGGAAGCGCAGCGACTTGCGCCGCCAGCGCCGCAGCGAAGCGACCGCCTGAAGCTGGAGAAAGCCGCGGATCGAGCTTGTGCGAATCACCCGCGCGCTCTCGAACAGGCGCCGTGCGACGCCGGACCCGAGCAGCCAGCGCCCCAGCCCCGGCGGCAGGATGTCGGCCACTTCTTCGACGCGCGGGTGCACGAACTCGTCTATGTCGAGAAGCTGGCCGTCCACCTGGCGCACCTCGCTGGCAATGCGTGCGAAGCGCGCGCGCCGTATCTTGAGGTCGGCAACCCGGATCGCGTCCTCGTAGCTCATCCACAGGGCCAGATGCTGTGCGGTCGCGTCCAGCAGGCCGAAGCTGGCGTCGCCGTGGTACGTTTCAATGTCCAGGATGGGGCGCAGGCGTGCCAGGTACCCGCCAGCGTAATCCGGGTCCTGGAAGTCGGCCAGGTGCACCAGCGCGGCGCGCAATACCGGCTGCAGGCGGGCCGGGAATTCCCGCGCCGCGCGCTCGGCCAGTGCGGCCAGGGCGGGCCCGGGCTGCGCGGGCGCTTGCGCTTCGGGCGCCGCTGGGCCGTTGTCCTGCGCGTCGGCACGCGCGCAGCCGGCGAAAAATGCATTGACGCTCGCATCGACGCCGACCCCGCCGCGCCGGATCGCCGCCTCGAACCGATCGCAGCTGAAGGGCAGGGCGCCGGTGCCGGCCAGCGCGCCAAACAGCGCGGCGCTCACCACGCTGCCGTTCTGCTCGGCCAGTTGCGCGAAATCGGTGCGCACGAAGCGCCTGGCCGCCACCACGCCGGCTTCGATGAACGGCGCCGGATCGACCCGGCCGTCGCCCATCGCCATCTTCTCGGTCATGGAATAGACCCGGTGGGTCGAGGCGATCAGCGTGGTGCGCTCCGGAGTGACCAGGCCACGCTGGATCGCACGCCCGGCCTCCATCAGTTCGGACGCGATCACAACGTCGACATCGCCGGGCGTTGGCATCAGCGCCAGCACCGGTTGCTGGCCGGCCGCGCGGGCGGCGCTGCGCGGGAACAGTTCGATGTAGTAGATCGTCGCGCCGGTGCGCTGGGCCACACCCGGCACCGAGGTGGCCTGCGCCAGGTAGCCTTCGTGTTCGGCCAGGTCGACGATCCAGTCGGCGAGCACGCCGCCGCCTTCTCCGCCCATGGCCAGCACCGCGATCGTGATCGCGCGCGCAGGCACTGCGGGGATGTCATTTTCCATAGCTTGCCAATCGACGTTCGATGCGGGCCTGGAAATACCCGATCACAAGCGCGCGCGCGGCCGCGCTGAAACGCTCCCAGCGTGAAGGATTGGTCACGATGCCGGCCCGGAAGAACGAGGGGCACAGAACCGCCCCGTGCGCGGCCTCGCCGCACAGGCCGCAGCCGACGCAGGAGTCGAGCACGCGCGCCACCGGATCGCGCCGCAACGGGCCAGGCGCCGAGCCGATGGTGAGCGAGGGGCAGCCGGACAGGCGAATGCAGGAGTGGTCGCCCGTGCACACATCGGGGTCCACGCCAAAGCGCTGGCGCAGCACCCGCTCGCCGTTCCCTAGCGCCGCGCGCAACTGCGGCTTGAGTCGGCGCTGGCGGTTCAACATGCATTCGCTTTGCGCGATGACGACCTTCGGGCCCTTGTCGCGCGTGGTCAGCGCCTCGCGCAGTGCCGCGCGCATCTGCCCGACGCTGTAGGTATGCGTGACGGCCCTGACCCAGTCGACGCCAACGCCCTTGACGGCCCGTTCGATCGACTTGTTGGTGGCCCGTAGGGGGTTGTCCGCCTTCGACGACAGGATGTCCTGGCCGCCAGTGGCCGCCGTATAGCTGTTGTCGACAATGACGAGCAGGTTGTCGGACTTGTTGAATACGGCATTACCCACGCCGCTGGTCAGGCCGTTGTGCCAGAAGCCGCCGTCGCCCATGAAGCTGACCGTGCGTTTGCTCGTTTCGCTGGTGTTGAAGGCGGCAGCTCCTGCCCAGCCGAGTCCGTAACCCATGGTGGTGGCGCCGATATCGAACGGCGGCAGGATCGAGAACAGGTGGCAGCCGATGTCGCTGCTGACGTGATGCGCCCCCAACTCCTTCTCGACCAGCTTGAGCGCGGTAAAGATCGGGCGTTCCGGGCAGCCGGTGCAAAACGACGGCGGACGCGGGTGAACCTGGCGGTCGCTGGCGGCCAGCTGCGGCGGGCGCATGGCAGGCGCGCTGCGGGCGTGCAGCGCGGCCGGCCGATAAATCGAAAGGAAGTCTTTCAGCGCCTGCATCATCACTTGCACGGTGTATTCCCCGGCTATCGGCAACAGATCCTTGCCGTGCACGCGCGCCGGCAGGCCGGCATGGCGCAAGATCATGTTGAGCGACTGCTCGATGAACTCCGGCTGGCCTTCCTCGGCCATCAGGACCGCACGCTTGCCGTCGCAAAAGCGCTTCAGTTCGCAGTCAACCAGCGGATAAGTCACGTTCATCACATACAGCGGGATACCGCCATTGCCGAACGCATCGGACAGGCCAAGCAGCTGCAGCGCACGCACCAGCGTGTTGTACAAGCCGCCCTGCACGACGATGCCGATATCGTCTGCGCCCTCGGCAAAGAACTCGTTGAGGCCATGCTCTTCGATGAAGCGCACGGCGGCCGGCCAGCGCTGTTCGATTTTTTCCTTCTCGTGCAGGAAGCTGGCGGGGGGCAGGACAATGCGGCCGATGTCGCGCACCGGATGCTCCATCGCATCCTTCAGGGTGAAGGCCGGCCTGCGGTTCGCGCCGGCGATGAACTGGCCGTGCACGTGGCAGGCGCGCACCCGCAATTGAAGCATCACCGGCGTGTTGCTGGCCTCGGAAAGGGCGAACCCGTCCTCGACCGCGCGCACGATGGAAGGCAGGTTGGGGCGCGGGTCGAGCAGCCACATTTGCGATTTCATGGCAAAGGCGTGCGAGCGCTCCTGCATGATGCTCGAACCCTCGCCATAATCCTCGCCGACCACGATCAGGGCGCCGCCCTTGACGCCGCCGGATGCCAGGTTGGCGAGCGCATCGGAGGCGACGTTGGTGCCGACCGTCGATTTGAAGGTAATGGCGCCGCGCAGCGGGTAGTGCACCGATGCCGCCAGCGACGCGGCGGCGGTTGCCTCGGAGGCGCTATGTTCGAAATGAATGCCCAGTTCTTCCAGTATGTCGCTGGCGTCGGCCAGCACGTCCATCAGGTGCGAGACCGGCGAACCCTGGTAGCCGGCGATGTAGGAGACGCCGGACTGCAGCAAGGCCTTGGTGACGGCAAGGATGCCTTCCCCGTGGAATTCGTCGCCGGCGCCGAGGCGCAGCTTTTGTACTTCAGTCTTGAAAGAGCGTTCGGCCATTACATTGTTCCTTGCACGTCTCAATGCGTGAAGGAGCGGCCGAATTTCATGACCGGATCATAGGTTCCCGCCTTGAACACCAGGATGCGGAAGGCATAGTATCCGGTCAGTTCGGCGGCCAGTACGGCAATCATGGTCGGCAGGCCCTTGGGCGCAAACGCGGTCAGCACCGCCGCGGCGACCATGCCCACCCCGATCACCAGCGGCACGAAGGTGGCCGCGAAGTCTGTCCTGAGCAGCAGCCGGACCGATTCGCGCCCGCCTTCCGAACCGTAGCGCGCCGCATTGAGCATGCTCAGGATGGTGACCAGCCCGAGCAGGATCAGCACCACCACCGCGGCCTCCAGCATGCGCAAGGTATCGGCATGCCCGGCCAGGAAGGCTTCGTTGTAGCCGAGCACAATGGTCAGCAGGACGCCGTTGAGCAGCGCGAACACCAGGCTCGTGATCGGCATCAGACCCGAGCTCCACAGGCTGATCGCCGACGAATGCGACATCGCGAAGCCCTGATACACCATGATCACCATCGCGGCCGCGCCGGCGATGCCCGCCACCAGCCAGGCCAGCGGCGCCGGCAGCACACCGTGCAGCGACTGCCACAGGTGCAGCGCGCCGAACACCGACAACACGACGATCGCCGCCAGCCCGCGGCTGACCCAGGAGCTGCCGATTTTGGTGAAGGCGCGCCAGCCACGCGAAGGCTTGCCAAGGTGGACCAGATGGCCGCCGCCCTTGCCGATGACGACCATGAGCAGGCCGACCGCCATGCCAAGCGCAAAATCGAAGAACTGCGCAACCAGGAACAGCCCGGCACCGGCTTCGCCGAAAAAGAACGCGGTCGCCATATGCGTTCCCCACGCCGTCTGCTGGCGCGTGCCTACCTTGAAATCGTCGTCGGCTGCATGTGAGTGACGTGACATATGCAAGCTCCTTAATCGATGTAGAAGACGCGCGGATTGGTGTTCTTTTCCGGAAGCGGCTGTTTGGCGCGATGTTCCTGGATCAGCCGCCGTACTTTGCTCTCGGGGTCGTCAAGGTCGCCAAAGATGCGCGCATTGGTCGGGCAGGTCGAGACGCACGCCGGATCGAGCCCGGCATCGACGCGCTCGTGGCAGAAGGTGCACTTGACGACGGTGCCCGGCGTGAAGCGCGCATAGCCCTGCTGCTCGAACGGCGTCAGCTTGCCGGTGCCGAACAGGCCTTTTTCCAGCATCTCCGGTTCGACCATGGTGCGCTGGTCGTAAGGACAGGCGACGATGCATGAACCGCAGCCGATGCACTTTTCCTTGTCGACCATGACGATGCCATCGGCCCGCGTGGAGGTGGCGCCGGTCGGGCACACGCGTTCGCACGGCGCGTCTTCGCAATGGTTGCAGATGGTCGGGATATAGACCCGCGACGCATGCGGAAATTCACCGGTTTCCTCGCTCACCGTCCTGGTGAAAAAAACGCCGTACGGCAGGCTGTTCTCCTGTTTGCAGGCGACACTGCAGGCATTGCAGCCGATGCAGCGGCGCAGGTCGAAAACCATTCCCCACTTGGCCATCAGTTCACCCTCCTTTCGGCATATACGGAATTTTTCCGTTTCAGGTATTCCGGCAGTTCGGACAGCCTGGTCAGCTTCACCTTGGCGACCGTCTCAGGCTGGCCGCTGCAGGCATCCGTATGCTTCAGGTTGGCCGGCAAGAGCTGGTTGAAACTGCCGCCGCCGATTTTCACGCCCGGATGCTGCGAAGCGATCCGGGTCAGCGCATTCGACACGCACACCGTTTCCGGCTGCACCCCCTCGGACAGGGCAACCCGCGCCACGATCTTCCCGTAGGGCGAGGCGATTTCCACGATATCGCCGCTTGCCAGGCCCTTCGCCGTGCCGGTCTTTTTATTGAGCAGCACCGAAGTGTGCACCGGGTCCTTGTTCAGGATGTCCTCGATCCACGGGTTGCTGGTCGTCTCGGCGAAATTGAGCTGGATGTCCTTGTAGGTGATCGCATACAGGTCGAACTCGCGCGGCTCCTCATGCACCGGGTCGAGTATCGGCAGCGGCAAGGGCTGATAGTCGCCCCACGACCACTCGTGACGAATCGCCACGTCTGCCGCTTCCATCTTGTCCTTGAGCGTATCGCGCGCGCGGATGATGTCCTCGATGTAAAAGTGCAGGCGCATGCCTTCCCACGGCCGGTACCATTTATGCGGCTTGCGCGGCGTGACCGAATGGCCATGCTGGACATACCAGTCGAGGTCCTTGCCGTTCCATAGCAGGCCCTTGCGCTCGGCGATTTCCTTCTCGCCGTATTTCTTGTCCGGTTCGAGCATCAGCTCCGGCTTCATCACGAAGCCGGTGGCATAGTTCTGGATCGTGTTCCACATCCCGAGGATGCCCAGCCGTTCGGCCAGCTCGTTGAAGATATCCTCTTCGCTGCGCGTGTCGTACAAGGGGGCCGTAGCCGGCTGGCGCATGCACATGCCCTCGTGGTGGGGCGGCTCGATCATCGTCATGTTCCACGATTCCATCAGGTCGTGCGCCGGCAAGATCACGTCGGCCCACTCGTTCGACTCGTTGGGAAGGACGTCGATGGCGACGATGAAACGCAGCTTGCGCAGCTGCCTGTACCAGCGTTCGCGGTCGCCCGACATGTTCCACATCGGGTTGGCGTGGCACAGCAGCATGGTGTCGGGCGTGTAGTCCATGCCGTACTTCTCCGGGTTCTCCAGCGTCTCGAGCGCCAGGTGGCCGGGATCGACGCCGATCGGGAAATACCCCATCAGGTGCACCTGGTTGGGCGGGTACGAGAACGGCACCTCGGGATGCAGCTGGTGCGGATTGGCCTTCATCATGCCGTTTTCACCGGCCTCGATCTTGCCGAAGCCGCAGCGGCTCTCTTCCATCTGGTCGTCCAGGGTCGAACCGACATGGCCGCCCGGCGTGTCGATACTGCCGACCAGGAAGTTGACCAGCTTGTAGGCCTGGTTTGCCATCGCACTGTACTTGTGACCCTGCGCGCCCCGGTAATAGTTGTAGCCGGCGGGGCGCAGCGGCAGGATGCGGCCCTCGATTTCAATGAACGAACCGATTTGCGCCGCCTTCGCAAACTCGCGCGCGATCCGGCGTATCGTCCCGGCCGGCACGGTGGTGATGGCCGACATCTGTTCCGGCGTGCACTCGGCCAGGATGTCCTTGAACTTCTGGAAGCTCGGCTTGCACGCCACGCCATCGACGCTGTAACTGCCTTCGAGCGCGCAATCGGTCACGCTAGGGTCGTCCCACAACTTGGCTTGCCCGGCCACGACATCCCAGACATAGGTCTTGCCTTCCGTATTGCGCACGAAATAGCCGTCCGGCCCGACCAGATACGGGGCGTTGGTGTCGTTCTTGAGGAACTTCACGTCATAGAGCGATTCGTACACCAGTACATGGCACAGGCCGAGCGCGAACTGGCGGTCGGTCGCGGGGCGGATCGGCACCCATTCGTTGGCCTTGGCGCCGCCGATCGACAGGCGCGGCTCGACCACCACCACCTTCATGTTGCGCTCGACGCGCGCATTGGCCACGTGATACGCCTGAGCCGCCGTGTGCAAATGCGAGGAAAAACCGTCGCCGCCGCCGTCGTTGATCCAGTAATTGCAGTAATTGACGTCATTGACGCCGGCAAACGCGCAGTGCACGAAACCGTTCATCGGATGGTAGCCGCCGCCGCAGAAGTTGCCCACGGCGGAAAAGAAATTGGCGTTGCCGCCAAACGCCGCCGGCCACGCCCACAGGAAGATCTTCTGGAAATTATTGATTGCGGGCAACAGGCGGCGCGGATCTTCGTCCAGTGTTTTTTTCAGTTCGCGGGCCACGGTTTCATACGCCTCGTCCCAACTGATGGGCACCCATTTCGGATCGACGCCCGGTCCCTTTTCGGGATTGCTGCGCTTGAGCGGAGTCTTGAAGCGGTTCGGGTCGTAGTGCCGCAGGATGGCCGCGTTTCCCTTCGGGCACAGGCGGCCGTTATTGGCCGGATTGGTGGGGTTCCCCTCGACCTTGTTGACGATGCCGTCGTCGGTCACATGCACGCGGATGCCGCAGGAATGCAAGCACATCTTGCAGGTCGAATTGAGCCATTTGCCCGGCTTCACGGAATTTTGCACTGGCATTGCCGCTGTACTCATGTGTTCTCCTGGTTGCTGGATCGCAACCCTCAACTTAGGGGATTGTTCAACTTGCGGCTATCCACAAAGCGCGCACCCTATCCAACCAGCCCGGAAATTTTCCAGAACATTTCGGTTCGAGGAACGCAGCGTCGAATGGACAGGCCATGCGCTGGGGCGATAGCCGCGAAGCCGGCCCGAATGCGACTGTTCTCCACGAAGCGAACCGCGATTCCACACTTAGCCGGCAAATTGAGTCACCAGAGCGGACACCATGCATATCGAAAAAACATTCAACGTCGCAGCCCCGGTCGAACGGGTCTGGGCCTTCATCACCTCGCCCGAACAGGTCGGCCCCTGCATGCCGGGCTGCCAGCATGTCGAGGTGACCGGCCCCGGCACCTACCGGGCGGTCATCGGCATCAAGGTCGGGCCGATCAAGACCACCTTCCACTTCCAGATCGAGACAGTCGAGGAACGCCCTCCGGAATACGCGCTGTTCTCGGTCAAGGGCGAAGAGGGCGGCAGTTCCAGCCGCGTGACGGCGGAGAACGCGCTCACGCTCAAGGCGATCGACAAGGACAACACCGAAGTGCACTACGCCTCGAAGGTGATCGTGGTTGGCCGGCTGGGCAAGTTCGCCGGAGGCGTCATGCAGAAGATGGCCGAGCACATGAGCGAGCAGTTCATCGCCGCGTTTTGTGCGCGTATCGACGCCCAGGCTGCGTCTGCGCCACAAACCGCGCCGCCGCCCGGATGGCTGGCCACTTTCGCACGCTGGCTGCGCCGCCCGATCGCACCGATCCTGAACTGGTTCGGCCGCACCCGCTCGCCCTGACCCGACCCGATTCATGCACCCACGTGATACCGCATGCGCGAATCAGATATCAGGCGCCTGGCCGTCCGCCTAGACTCGGCCAACCAGCGGTCCAAAGCTTGTTACCCGAAGGCCGGCCCGTCTTAACGATGTAGGCAAAGGAGAAGCAAAGATGGCACTACGCAATCTCAAGGAGTTCTGCAGTCCGGCTAACCAGCAGCAGGTTGGAGCGGTGCTCGACAAGTACGGTGACGGCGCACTGGTTTTGGCCGGCGGCACCTTCATTCGTGGCCTTGAGGCGCGCGGGCTGCTGTCGGAGGTCGAGGCCCTGGTCGATATCCGCAAGCTCGGGCTGGACGGCTGGTCCGCCACGGCGGATGGCATCCGCATCGGCGCGGCCACCACCTTTGCCAGCCTGGAGCAAATGCCGGACCTCGGCAGCGCTGCCTGGCTCGGTGCGCTCAAGGATGCGCTGGCCCATCCGCCGCTCCAGATCAAGAATGCCGCGACGGTCGGCGGCTGCCTGGCCGCAGCCTGTCCTTTCTTCGACCTGCCGACCGCCTTCATGGCGCTGGACGGCACGGTCAACACGCAAGGCGCTGCAGCCCCGCGCGAAATCGGACTGGAACAGCTTCTGGTCGGACTGTTCGAGAATTCGCTCGAGCCGCGCGAACTGATCACCGAACTCGTGCTGCCGAAGCCCTCTGGCCGCTCGGCCAGTGCCTTCATCAAGCTCGGAGGCACCGCCAACGACCTTGCGATCATCAACGTGGCGGTGCGCCTCACCCTCGACGCGAACGGCCAGTGCCGCGATGCGCGCGTAGCCCTGGGCGGCGGCGTGGGCGACAGCGCCCGGCGCTCGCCTGCAGCCGAGAGCCTGCTGCAGGGGCAAGCCATCACGGACGAGCTGCTGCAGGCCGCGGCGGAAGCGGTCGGGCAGGACATCGAACCGACCACCGATCACCGCGCCTCCGCGGCCTACCGCCTGGCAATGGCCAAGGTGTTCACCAAGCGCGCCCTGAACCGGGCCCTGGCACGACTGAACTGAAGGGGAAGAACATGAAACAACTGGTCACACTGGAAGTGAACGGCGAAACGCAGGAATTCGCGGTCGAACCCGATACAACGCTGCTGGGCGTGCTGCGCGATCACCTCGGGCTCATGGGCACCAAGCGCGGCTGCGACAGCGGCGGCTGCGGCTGCTGCACCGTGCACGTCGACGGGAAGGCCGTGTATTCGTGCATGACCTATGCGTTGTCGATGCAGGACCACAAGGTCACGACCATCGAAGGCATCGGCACCGACACCGAACGCGACCCGCTGCAAAGCGCCTTCGTCAAGGAGGGGGCGGTGCAGTGCGGCTACTGCAGTTGCGGCATGATCATGACCGCCAAACAATTGCTTGCCAACGAAGCGAAGCCCGACGAGGAAGCCATCCGCCATGGGATCGCCGGCAACATGTGCCGCTGCACCGGCTACCACAAGATTGTCGCCGCGATCCAGTCGGTTGCGAACTCCTGATCCCGCCAAGCGAAAGAGACATTGATCATGACAAACATGAGTGTAGTTGGCAAAAGCGTCGAGCGTGTCGACGCCTGCGAAAAAGTCGTTGGCGGCAAGGGCTTCCCGGTTAACGTCAGCCTGCCCGGTATGCTGCACGGCAAGATGCTGCGCAGTCCGTATCCGCACGCCCGCATCCTGCGCATCGATACCACGCGCGCCGAGCAGCTGGCAGGTGTCAAGGCGGTCATTACTCCCAAGGACGTGCCGCAGATCCCGTACAACCCGATGTTCTTCATGCCGATGACATCGCCCGGCCTGACGCGCGACATGCTGATGCTGAGCGACACGGTGCGCTATGCCGGCCAGCCGATTGCCGCGGTGGCGGCAACGACGGCCGCGATCGCCGAGCACGCGCTGGAGCTGATCGAGGTCGAGTACGAGGAACTGCCGGCCATGTTCAATCCGGAAGCGGCGATGCGCGAGGGCGCGCCCGAGATCCACGCCGGCGTAAAGAACAATATCCGCGACACGCCATCGTTCGCGGCCGGCGACATCGAAGCCGGCTTCGCCAATGCCGATTACATCTTCGAAGGCACCTACGAAACGCCGCGCGTGCACACCTGCTACATGGAGCCGCGGGTATGCGTGGCCGATACCGACACCAACGGCCACGTCACGATCCACGCCTCGATCCAGCACCTGTTCGGCTTGCGCGAGCGGATGGCCTACGCGCTGGGCAAGCCGGTCAGCCAGGTCAAGGTGGTGCAGCCGCCGTATATCGGTGGCGGCTTCGGCAGCAAGCTCGACATGGCCTACATCGAACCGATCGCCGCGCTGCTGAGCGGAAAGACGCGACGCCCGGTGCGCATCGAGCAGACCCGCTACGAAGACTTCATCACCAATGGGCGCCACCCGATGAAGGTGCACCTCAAGACCGGCGTGATGAAGGACGGCACCTTTGCCGCCCGCTACGCCAGCACCGTGCTCGACACCAGCGCCTACGCCACGCACGGGCCCGAAGTGATCCTGGTGCATGCCTATTTCGGGCTGATGCTCGGCTACCGCAGTCCCCATATGAAATGGGAGGGCAAGGTCGTGCACACAAACAACATGCCGGGCGGCGCCTTCCGCGGCTACGGCGCGCCGCAGGCCTGCTTCGCGGTCGAGTCGCAAATCGACGAAATATGCGAAAAACTCGGATTCGACCCGGTTGAATTTCGCCTCAAGAATACCTCGCGCGTGGGCGATCCGCATCCCTTCAATCCGGCCTGGAAACTCAACAGCTACGGCTTTCCCGACTGCGTGAAGCTCGGTGCCGAACGCATCGGCTGGTCCGCACGCGCCAAGGCCGACAGCGGCAGCGGCACCAAGAAGCGCGGCATCGGCATGGCGGCGCACCCGCTGTGGGTGAGCGGCTGCGTCGGTTTCCCGGACATCTACGAGCATTCCGGCGCGATCATCAAGCTTAATGTCGACGGAACGGCCGACCTGGCTTCCGCCACGATCGACATCGGCGCCGGCCAGAACACCACGCTGTGCCAGATCGCCGCCGAGGAGCTGGGCCTGCCGGCCGGCGCCGTGCGTATGTCGTGCGGCAATACGGACAGCCTGCCGTTCGACGCGCCTACCCATGCCAGCCGCGTCACTTACTCGTCCGGCAATGCGGTCAAGGTTGCCGCAACGGCGGCCAAGGCGCGCCTGCTGGAAGTTGCCGCGACGGTCATGGACATCAACATCAGCGAGCTCGACGTGCGCGACGGCATGATCACCGTAAAAGGCCTCGCGACGCCCACCACCTCGGTGGCCGACATCGTCAAGCGCGCCGAATCGCCCTACGTGGTGCTTACCGCCGAGGGGCCGGTGCCGACCACCCTGACCGAAAAAGGGACCATCATCGGCACCTCGAGCCTGGCGCCGGCCTCGAACCCGTCGCCGGCCACCGCGCAGTTCGTCGAGGTCGAGGTCGATACCGAGACCGGCCAGGTGAAGGTGCTGCGGGCCGTGTTTGCGCACGACCTGGGGCGCGTGATCAACCCGGTTGGTGCGCAAGGACAGGTCGAGGGCGGTTTGCAGCAGGGCATCGGGTTCGCGCTGATGGAAAACATGCTCTTCGATCCGGATACTGGCGCCTGCCTGACCTCGGATTTCCTCGACTACAAGATGCCGACCGCAGTCGAAATGCCGCGCCAGATCGAATCGATCTTCGTCGAGACCAACGAGCCGACCGGACCGTTCGGCGCCAAGAGCCTGTCGGAAGCCTGCCTCATCGTGCCGGCGCCCGCGATTGCCAACGCCATCTTCAACGCGGTCGGAGTGCGGGTGCGCGAGCTTCCCATCACGCCGGAAAAGATCCTGGCGGCCCTGGGGAAGTTGTAACTTTTTACCAGCCTGCGTGAGCTGATTGCGCACGCAGGTCAAGGAATTTGCAAGCGGTGAGGGGTTGTTGCCAAAACATATTGAACGGAAGTTCAATCTGCGGTATCAGTATCAAAACGCCGGACGTTTGCGCCTCCACAGAAGAGGCCAGGGATCATGGCGCTGGAGGAGACAGATGGTAATAGTTCTGCATCGAAATGCCGGACCGGATATCGCTCTTTCCGGACATCCGCTGTTCCAGTCGAATGACATCGACCAAACCCGCAAGATGGTGGGGGAGGTGTTCTGTCCGCATGATCTCAGGATAACGGGACAGCACCAGAAGGTCGATGCGCGCATGCATCACGCCAAGATCGGCGCCATTTCAGTGAACCGGCTGCAGTATGGAGCCGATGTCGCGATCGACCCTGGGCAACTCAACGACTTCCTGCTGGTGCAGATGCCGCTGGCGGGAAGTGCCTTGGTCACGTGCGGCAAAACGAGCGTCAATGCCAATGCAAGGATGGCGACCGTCGTTAGCTCGCGGCTGCCGCTAAGAATGTGGTGGAGCGGCGGCTGCGACAAGATACTGGTGCGGATACCGCGCGAGCTGCTCGAGCAGCACTGCATGCAGCATCTCGGCCACGAACTGCGGCAGCCCATCATTTTCGAGCTTGGGATGGACCTGACCGAGGGGGGAGGGCAGGACTGGCTGCGGCTGATCGCCTTCCTGATCGACGAACTCAACCGGGATGAGGGGAATATGTTTCTGCGCTCGCCCCTGGTCAGGGCGCCGATGGTGGAGATGCTGATCAACACGCTGCTGTTCTGCCAGCCGAGCAACTACCGCGAGGCCTTGATGCGGCCAGCGCCGCCGATCGCGCCGTATTACGTGAAACGGGTCGAGGAATATATCGAGGCGCATGCGGATCAGCCGATTACGATCGGGGAACTGGCAAGTCATGCGGGGGTGAGTACGCGGGCGATGTATTCGGGGTTCCGCAATTTTCGCAACACCAGCCCGATGACATATCTGAAGGCGATACGGCTCAAGCGCACGCGTGAGGATCTGCTGAAGGCGCAGCAAGGCGACCGGGTGACGACGATTGCGATGCGGTGGGGGTTTACGCACCTGGGCAACTTCACTGCCGATTACAAGCGCAAGTTTGGGGAGCGGCCGTCGGATACGTTGAAGCGGGGTGGTTGAGCTGTTCGTTGTTCGGTTCCGCCGCGCGCGCTGGAGCAAATAGGCGCTTCTGCGACTCCCTTCCCGCGTCCATGACGCTTCAGTTTGCGCACCCTTAAGGGTCTATGTTTTCGATAAATACTGTTTCGATTCCGTCCCATGGTTCGGCTACCAAACGGTCGTTTTTTTCGAATAGCGCGGTCGTAAATTCGTCCCTATCATCCGAAATATGACACCGGCGGTGGCAATTGGGACACAAGGCTACTGTGTTTGAAATGCAGTCCGAGCCGTGCTGAGCAAGATGACGGACGTGATGTACTTCCAAGAAGGGCCGGCCCTTCGAATCCATGAACGGCGCAGGCTGCTTGCATCCCTCGCAGGTGCCTTGCGCATTTTTTAGTGTCCAGGCACGAACAGCCGGATCGCGTGCGAAGCCGAGTCGCAAAGCCGCGAAGGCGGTCGGCTTCTTTACACCATTCGGCGCGCCGAGCGGTCCCATTTTTAGCAGTGTTTCAACTCGCTGAGCCAATAACTCTGGATCCGCTGTTGCGACAAACGGATCAAAGAACGCAATGTTATTCCTCTTGAGGATAGCGATTATCCTGTCCTTCACGTTGCTGCCGACGTTGGCAGCGGGGACGTAGCCCATTAGACGTGGCCGTCCAAGTTCCACTAAAACCGCGGAAATGTTCTGCATGCGAAGTTCAATTGAGGAGCTACTCCGATCAGCCAGTTCGCCCATCCGCAATTCTCGATTAACTTCACGCTTGTTATACGGTTTGTCAGCAACTTGGTTTCGTAGCATTCCAAGATATGCCTTTACGGTGGCGGTGAGCTCAGCATCAGTCCATTTGACAGAACGGATTTGGGCAGGCTCTGCGTTGTCAAGGCGGTTTTCCATGCGCGTGGTTTGATGTTGATGTAGGGTTCACCATAACCAACTTTAGCGCAATGTTCAATTTCTTTTTTATAATAGGAAACACCCTTTCCTGTAAGGTGCTCGAAAGTAGTCCGCCAACAGCGCGCCTATCAGAAGACCTGCGAGCCCAATCAATGCGTTTTCCATGAGTGCCTAACGTAGAGGTAACCGGCGCTGCGCGGCTTTATCGCGCAGCGTCCGTGTTGACCGCCGGGTTAGCCCCCGCGATGGGGCATTGTTTAACCCGTATAGCATGAATAGGTAACCTTCGTGATTTTGCCGCGCGCATGCGCAAAATTGATGTTGCCAGCTTCACTACCATAACTGGCCTCAAGATTTAGATCGCCATCGGCGCGGGGGGCGAGCTTTCTGCGAGCCGAAGAAATAGATTCACCTACACGGAACGGCGCGATATGCGACCACTTGGGCCTGGTAATTTCAGCGAAGCGCACCATGTAGCGTTGCGGCTCGTTCGAGAAAGCGATGAGCCCTAACGTTAACCCTGAGAAATAGACCGTTTTGCGCGAAGTCGTGTATCCGCTCCATTGCTCAACTTCGTCGACTTCTTCCCGCTGGACGTGGGCGAGCTTCATTACCTCCGGTAGGGCTGGTGGCATACGAAGACCGAAGGGCTCGCCTTCGCAGGAAACCTGCTCGATGTATACGGACGGAGGCTCGGCTCGTCCAAGAGTAGAAACAAGGGCGACAGACGTCATGACAAGTAGATGGATAAGGCGGCGCATAGCTTTGAGGGGGCTAACGTAGAGCTAAGCGGCTGGCCGCCCGGCAATTAATAATAAACTGCGCCGTTTCCGGCCAGTCCGGCTTGAGCGCCATGTTAGGGCGGTTCACAGTGGTGACTCGCTTCTGAGGACTGATAACCGCTGTTGAAGCTCAACCATCTGTTCGACCACGCGCTTCAGGTCAGCAATTGTGTACTCCACCGTCCTTTGATCCGGAGAAGTGGGCAAGCCAATGATGTTGATGACCCGATTCTTAATTGGTTCGACTCCCCAGCGCCCGTGAACGAACTCGTTTCTCAACTGACGCACGGAATCGGCATCGTTAAGCCACTGCGCATATGGTGATTGAACCATTCCGAACTGACCGTACTTGCCCACAACTAGCGCCTTGAGGTGCTCAAGCTTCTTGTTAAAGCCGGTGTCCTCCACCTTGCCCGTTAGTTCGTCCAATTGCTTTCCGTTATCTGACCAAACCAATAGGAGTCCAAGCGCAACGTCAAGGCGCGAAAACTCAAATATCATTCTCCCAAGCAGCGTTGCCGAAGCTTGCTCAAGCCCTTGAACGGCGCGTTCAATCTCAATCCCGGTCCATTCCTTCATGAGCGCCCTAACGTTTGAATTCACCGACGCTGCGCGGCTTTATCGCGCAGCGTCCGGTGGAATGATTGGTTGGGGGGCGGCTACGGAAGAAGCGCACTGCCGTAACCCGAAAGAAACGTCGTACCACAGACGGCAGCGCCACCGAACACCACAATTAGTGCAGCGGGGATTCTTGC
>Ga0207975_100186_pt1 | contig 46196 bp, 26 predicted proteins | sample LakWasMe91_HOW11_2_FD_183913 | JGI IMG/M metagenome (GOLD analysis project Ga0207975, IMG submission 183913) | Freshwater sediment methanotrophic microbial communities from Lake Washington under simulated oxygen tension - Sediment Metagenome... | ecosystem: Environmental > Aquatic > Freshwater >...
CCAACTTTTTGTCAAATCTTATCGCTGGAATAATTGCTTATAATTTTCTGCCTAAAAAACCTTCTTTGAAATACGAAACGGTTAAAACTAACCAATTAGCAGTATTTTATTAATCGAGTTTAGGTTTCAAATTAAATAAGAAGTAAACTATTTTACTGTTTTCACACCCAATTCAGCGGCCGAAATATAATTTCCATCAACACTGCTTTTTCCAATGAATTTAAAATATCGTGCTTTTACAACGGTTTTTAATGGTACATTTTGTTCAACCGGATTGCTTTTGATGTTTGAAAATTCGCCTTCGGCAACGGTTGTCCAGGTTGTATTATCGTTACTTGTTTGCCATTCGTAGTTTTTCACAATGCCGCCAGTTCCGTTTTGACGAGGCAAATATGAAAATGAAGCAATAGTTATTTCTTTGCCCATATCAATAGTGATGGATTGGGGTAAAACTGCATTTTCAGGACTTGTCCAAAGCGTCCAGGTACTTTCATCAATAGCATTTATTGATTTTCCGTTTTCTTGATTTTCAGAAGTAGCTGCAACTACTTTCCAGTCTTTTTTAGATACATTGAACGATTGAATTACCATTTCGCTTGATTTCATATCGGTTCCAAATGATTTTGCTTTCACTTCACCCGAAGTAGAAAATACAAATGCTTCTTTATAAACCGGAGATTGCGCAGAAGGTTCTGTTCCGTCAATGGTAAAATGGATTTCTTTTACAGGCATTTCAGTAGTTATAGAAACCATTCCATCTTTATCTCTTTTGATTTTTGGCTTTGCCAATTGTTCCGGCTCTTTAAATACTCCAACATCGCTCAAAGCAATACAAACAGGCGATTCTTCGATACGAATTCTTAGTTTTGAAGCAGTAACATAATTTGGCAAACGTACCAATCGGTTTGAACCAATGCTTGTTGCTTCGCCTATTTTTTTCCAATTTCCATTGACAAAAGCATCGATTTCAACTTTTTCGATACGTTGCCCCAATTTGATGTTTTCTCTAAGACGGATAACATTAAATGTTTGGTCTTTTTTCCACTCTAAAGTAAGCGATGCTTTTTTTACATCATCATTGGTCGCCCAATACGAGTAACGATCTTCATCAATCAGGTTTTTAATACCAAATGATTTGGCATCACCACCTCTGGTATTAGAAGCTGTAATTACAGCAGATTTAGCAAGGTTGTCAGCAAATAATTTTTTCAGATAGTCCCCAAAATCTTTTAGATTTTTTACGTCATTTTGATGCAACAAACCATCAGTTGTTGGCGAAAGCCCTAAATCAAGACAACCACCTCTTCCAACGGAATTAGTATAGATTTCAAGTAATTCCGAAACCGATTTTACATTATTGTCATCAGTAGTGTGGTAAAACCAACCATTTCTTAACGGTACATCACATTCGGCCGGTTTCCAAAACTTACCGTTTCGAGTTCCTTCAGGTGCTTTTCTAGAATCGGTTGCTCCCGGTGCAGCAACTGTATTACCTGCTGTTGGTAGTGGCGTAAAAGTTGCCCAGGAAGTTTCGGCAGCAAAACCATGTTCATTTCCAACCCAGCGGACATCACCCATATCGGCAAAAATAACGGCTCCTGGTTGTAATTTTCGGGAAATTCCCCAAGTGGTTTCCCAACCGTAATATTTTGTGCGATCGATACTTCTTTTTTCGTTTTTTCCGCCATAATAACCGTCGCCTCCATTGGCACCATCAAACCAAGTGATAAATAAGTTCCCATAATTCGAATACAATTCGGTTAGTTGTTCACGGAATTTGGTCACATATTCAGGTTTGCCATAATCTTCATTATTTCTGTCCCAAGGTGAGCAATAAAGCCCGAATTTCATTCCTGCATTACGTACAGCAGTTTCAAATTCTTTTACCATATCTCCTTTTCCATCACGGAAAGGACTTTTACTAATATTGTAATTTGTTGTTTTGGTAGGCCACAAACAAAAACCATCATGGTGTTTAGCGACAAGAATCACTCCTTTGAAACCTCCGGCTTTGGCAGCATTTACAATCTGGTTTGCGTCAAATTTAGTTGGATTGAAAATTTTTGGATCGGCATCTCCATAACCCCATTCTTTGTTTTGAAAAGTTGTTGGTGTAAAGTGTACCAAAACATATTGTTCCATTTCATGCCACTGTAATTGTGGTTCGGTAGGCAAGACGCCATAGGGAGCAGGAGCAGTCACTTTTTGGGCTGTCATAGACAAAAATGCCAAACATCCAATAGCGGTCAATAACTGTTTTTTCATTTTTTATTTCTTCGGAAAATTATTTACTTACTTTGATTACTACCGCTTCTTGACTGGTAAGCGAATTTCTAAGCTCCTGCGGAATCGTAACTATGATCTCTCCATCTGTTTTTTTACAGGACAATTTTTGTTTGTTAGATAATAAAGTAGCTTTCAAACTGCCTTTCATATCGGTTTTGATAGTGATTTGTGCAGGCAATTCTTTCTCGTCTTTTGCCGGCATGTAAATACCGTAAATAGCATTTCCTTTTTGGGTATAACCTACTTTTCCGTCCAAGTATGGGGCAACAGGTTTAGTATCATAAATCGCTTCACCATTTACAGAAAGCCATTTTCCAACACCTGCTAGAGATTTTTCAATTTTCGGGTCAAATTCCCCTTTAGCATCCGGTCCAACTCCCAATAAAAGATTACCGCCTTTTACAACAATGTTCGTAAGCAATTGTACCACTTCTTTCGAAGATTTGTAATGGTCATTTGGTACCCATCCCCAGGCTCCTCCAAGAGTAATACAACTTTCCCAAGGCACTGTCAAAGGTTTTTCGGGAGTTTTTTGTTCAGGTGTCAGGTAGTTTTCATATTCGCTAGGAACCCAACGATCCACAACCAACATTCCTGGTTGTTTTTTGCGTGCCGTTTCCGAAATCAATTTCATGTTGATATCCATATCATAAGGATATTTACAAAACTCTTCGACTTTTTTATTGATCGTATTTAAAGGTCGAACCCAGCATCCATCAAGCCAAAGAATATCAACTTTTCCGTAATTGGTTGTCAATTCATTCAATTGGTTCTGAGTGTATTTTACGTAGCTATCCCATCTTTCCGGAAATTTTTTGATGTCATAAGTAGGGTTTCTGTCTTTTGGCGGATAATATGACCACCAAAAATTTTCGGTTGTCCAGTCGGGTTTTGAAAAATAAACCCCAACAGCCAATCCTTCTTTTCTGGATGCATCCAAAACGTCTTTCAATACATCTGCTTTTGGATTCTTTCCAGAAGGAAACTCCGGATTTGTGATTTTGAAATCGGTGTATTTCGAATCATACATACAAAACCCGTCGTGGTGTTTCGAAGTAAAAATCATATATTTTGCCCCAGCACCTTTGAACATTTTTGCCCATTTTTCCGAATTCAGATTCGTCGGATTCAATTTGTATTTGGTATTTCGGTAATCGGTGGCATATTTGTAATAACTATCATATCCGTCTCTCGTAACCCAGTCTTCAGGTGCCAATCCCCAGGATTCAACGGTTCCCAACTGGCTGTAAAGCCCCATGTGGATTAATACTCCAAACTTGTAGCCCTGCCATTTATCAAGATTGGCTTTTACCAAAGGGTCTTTGGTCCAAACATAGCCTTCTTCTTCTGATTTGTCGGCTTTCATACTGAATTCACCTTGCGCGTGAAGGGCAATCGTGTTGGAAAAAACAACTGCGGCAAATAATAATTTAAATCTGTTTTTCATCTTTTGTCTTTTAGTTTTTGAAACGATGGATGATATATTTTTTTTAGGAGCAGAAACATTAGGTTTTTTTGTATGCATGATTCCCGCTTTCGCCTTTATCTCTTCGCTTCACTACGAGGATATCGGCTCTATCGGGGCTGAAAGGAAACAATTGGCTTTCTTGCCATCATTTCTTTCTTTGCGTCTTTGCGAGAAATTAGACAAAGAAGCAATGGTGCAAAGCAATTTGTGAGTTATTTCAAACCCAAAACCAAAGCCTTCACTTCTTTACCGTCGGCAGTTTCAGTTCCATCTGTAATTGCTGACGAATGGTAGTAGGTCGTATTCATTTTCTCTTTCAACATCCCTACATTCGATGAGCGAACACCTCCGCCTGGCATGATCACAATTCGGTTTCCAGCTTTTTTAGCCAATTCTTCCAAAACCGAAATTCCTTCAACAACATTAGGTTCTTGTCCAGAGGTCAAAATAGTTTTGAATCCGCAATCAATTACAGTTTCCAACGAATTGTAAACATCAGTAACAACATCAAAAGCGCGGTGGAAAGTACAAGGCAAAGGTTTGGCCAAAGCGACTAATTCTTTGTTTCGAACTACGTTTACACTATTGTCCTTATTCAAAATCCCGAATACAAATCCGTCAACATTCAACTTTTTGTATGCTTTTATTTCCTGTTTCATTTGCTCGTATTCGGCATCGCTATAAACAAAATTTCCGCCTCGTGGACGAATCATAACGTTCAAAGCAATGGTCAGTTCTTCACGGGTAGCAATTATCGTTTCCATTGAAGGAGATGTTCCGCCTTTGCTCATTTCATTGCAAAGTTCAACGCGGTTTGCACCGTTTTTTTGTGCAATCACCGCCGATTCTGGATTGAAACAAGCAATTTCCAAATTATATTTTTTCATTATTCTGCTTAGTGCTTTTAAGGTTATGGTTTCAAATGAAAATCAGCGTCAATTAATCGGTTACCGGTTTCGTCATAAATGGCATAGTTAAAACCGCTTTGCACGCAGTAAGAACCGTATTCTCCTTTTTTGTTCAAGGCGATAAATCCAACCTGAATATCTTTCAAATTCTTGTTTCGGTTTTTCATTAGTTTTACTACTCTCGAAACGGCTTCTTCACATGCCTTTTGAGGTGATTTTCCTTGACGCATCAATTCGACAACCAAATGGCATCCTGAAATTCGGATCACTTCTTCGCCGTGCCCTGTTGCAGTTGCAGCGCCAATTTCATTGTCAACATACAATCCCGCACCGATGATAGGGGAGTCCCCCAGACGTCCGTGCATTTTGAAAGCCATTCCACTTGTAGTACAAGCTCCTGAAAGATTTCCGGCGGCATCCAAAGCAATCATTCCAATAGTATCATGATTTTCAATGTTAGCAATTGGTTTGTATTCTGAGGTTTTCAGCCATTCTTTCCATTCTCTTTCAGAATCGGGAACCAATAAATTTTCTTTAGGGAATCCTTGAGATAAAGCAAATTGTAGTGCTCCGTCTCCCACCAGCATAACGTGAGGTGTTTTTTCCATTACGGCACGCGCTACTGATATCGGGTGTTTGATGTATTCCAAACAGCCTACAGATCCGATATTTGACATTTCATCCATGATACAAGCATCCAGCGTTACGCGGCCATCTCTATCGGGACGTCCTCCGTAACCCACGCTTCTTTCTTTAGGATCGCCTTCAGGTACTTTTACACCTGCTTCTACGGCGTCTAAGGCACGACCTCCTTTTTTTAAAACTTCCCAAGCGGCATCATTGGCTGCAAGCCCGAATCGCCAAGTTGAAAGTACAATTGGTTTTCTTACTTTGGATGTATCCAAAATTGTTTCTTCGACTTCTTCAGATGTGCCTCTGAACGAAGTTAATGCAACGGCTGCCGATGCAATGGCTGTTGTTTTTAGAAAATTTCTGCGATTAGTCATATCTTTTAATTTTAAATCTGATCGTTTAAAATCAGAAAAGAATATTATACGTTAACTGCGTTAAGTAAAGTCGCTACTCCCAATAAAGCGGAAGTTTCATTGTCAGTTGAGATTGCTACTTCAATTTTAATTCCAGCATTTTTTGCTTTCTCTTCAAAAGCATTCAGAAATAAATCACCAGCATTGGCTAATTTTCCACCAATGACAAGCATATCGGCATTAAAGTTTTTTAGGCATGGAATTACAACCTCGGCAAGATCTTCCCCAAATTTACTAAAAGCTTCGATAGCTTTTTCATCTCCTTCATAAGCTAAGTTGAATAAATCTATACCTTCATTCAGTTGATTACCACTTAAATTTTTGTAATTGGCGAGCAGTCCTCTTAATGAAACTGCATCTTCGGCGATACCATTTTTGTATGGAAGATTCCATATTTCACCATTTTCAGGGACATTGTTTCCTTTGTTTATTACTTTTCCATTTTCAACAAAACAGCCGCCAAGCCCCGTTCCTAAGGTAATTGCCATTACTCTTTTGGTAAGGTTTTTGGGGTCTTTATATACTTCACCTTTGCCAAAACTGGTGGCATCATTATCTGAAACTATTGGAAAATTTTGCTCAAAATTGAAACGTTCTCTTAACAGGTCTTTTATATTCAAACCATAAAAATTGTCGTATTTATTTTGATCCTTTATCCAAAAAGTTCCTTTTTCGTAATCAAATGGCCCAGGAATAGCCATAGCAATTCCCGAAAGTTTTTCCACGGTAAACTTTTCGCATAAAGAACGAATAATATTCTCCCAATAATCCATTACCATACTGACTGATAAATTCGAATTGAAAGAAACTTTAGAAACAGATTCTTCAATAATTTTCATCTCATTTATGTCAATAATTGCGGCAGTAATATGTGAACCGCCGACATCCATCCCTATTGCAAATCTTTTTTCCATTGTAATGTAATTGTTCTTTATATATCTTTTTTTTTTATTATTCCACTGTGATTTCGTCCACAAATAGCCAGGCAGGTTTCCCAGCACCTGGTGATCCTTCAGGACAAACACCAATATTTTTGGCTGTAACGCGAATCACTTTTGCTTTTTGCTTTGCAAAATTTGTTGTGATATCATTCAACATCACTTCGGTTACATTGGTTGGAACCGGATTTAGAATGGTTTCTACTTCTTTGAAATTTATTCCATCAACCGAAATCTCGAATTTTACCCATTTAGGCATGAACATCCAGTTATTAAAATTTTGAATGGTTCCTATCGAAATACTGCTGATATCTGTTAGTGTTCCCAAATCAACTGTTGCCACTACGTCGTCTCCTTCAAATCCATGCCAATACAGGTAATGGTTTTTAGTGCCTTTAAATCCGTCGGTAAGGGAATTATTTCCCGTTCCTTGATAATTTTTACTGTATAGCTTTTCGTATTTGACGTCTTTGCCAGTGGCTTTGTTGAAAGTGAATCGCTGTTCAGCTGGTTTCGAAACCATTGTTTTATTATCAACTACGAGAATTGCCCTTACGGTTGTTGTCCCGTTAATTTCAAAGGGTTTTTCATATTTTTTTGAACCAATATTTGGAAAACTTCCATCGGTAGAGTAATAAATCGTTCCGTCATTATTTTCAGATGAAAGAGAAACAGTTATCGTACCCTTGATGCGTTCAGCATTGATATCAACTTTAAAATTTCCTTTGGAATATCTGAATCCTTTTTGTTCAAATGATGCTAAATGAGGTTTTAACTTTTGGCTAAAATCATTCCAATTTCGTTTTTCTTTGGGTGACCAAACCACTTCTGATAAAGCCAGCATACGAGGCAAAATCATATATTCGACTTGTTCTCTTGTAGTGATATATTCTGTCCACAAATTGGCTTGTGAGCCTAAAATATGTTTGGCTTGATCAGCATTTAATTCTTTAGGAATAGGATCGTAATTATAAATACGTTTCAATGTATTAAATCCACCGAAAGCCTGAGGTTCATTTTCACTATCGCCTTGGTAATAATCAAAATAGAGTGGGGTAGCAGGTGTCATAATAACATCGTGTCCCATTTTGGCGGCTTCAATTCCTCCAGCTTCACCACGCCAACTCATAACAATAGCCTCTGGTGCCAAACCTCCTTCTAGAATTTCATCCCAACCAATCATTTTTCGGTTTTTGGAAACAATGAATTTTTCAATTCTTTTGACAAAATAACTTTGTAATTCTTCCTCGTTTTTCAAACCTTCGCTTTTCATTCTCGCCTGACATTTCGGGCAGTTTTTCCAGTTTGTTTTATCAACTTCATCTCCTCCAATGTGAATGTATTTCGAAGGGAAAAGAGCCATAACTTCTGTCAATACATCTTGCAAAAAATCAAAAGCTTTGTCATTTCCTGCGCAGAAACTACCATCAACAGTGCTGGCTAGAAAAGTACCGCCATTACCAAAATGTACTTTTCCGTTACAGGAAAGTTCCGGATAGGCTGCCAATAAAGCTTCGGTGTGTCCTGGCATTTCAATTTCGGGTATAATTGTAATGTTCCTTACTTTTGCGTAATCAACAATATCCTTGACTTCTTCCTGAGTATAAAAACCTCCATAAATCGATTTAGTGAAATCATCAGAAAATTGTATTCCAGACCAATTCCAAGGCTTTCCAGTATCATCAATGCGCCAAGCAGCTTGTTGAGTCAGTTTAGGGTATTTCTTTATTTCTAAACGCCAGCCCGCTCCATCAACCAAATGCCAATGGAAGACATTCATTTTGTACAATGACAATAAATCAATAAATTCTTTCACCATATCAGCAGGGAAGAAATGACGACTGGTATCCAACATTAATCCTCTCCATTGAAAGCGTGGGTAATCTTTAATCTGCATACAAGGAATTTCTGCGATTCTATTAGTCCGGGTTAGGGGAAGGGTTTGAATTAATGACTGTACACCATAGAAAAGCCCTTTAGGTGTATTGGCCGTTATTAAAATTTCATTCGGGTTGACATTCAAAAGATAACCTTCGTCACCAATTTCGTTTGTTTTCTGAATTTCGAAACGAATATTTTTGGTTTTTTTAGTATTGATTTGTAGAGCAGTTCCAGTTATTCTCTTAATGTATTCCTTGAAGAAAAGAATCGTTGTCTCAACAGATTTGTCTTTGGCTTTATAGCTTATGGATGTTGAAGCGTCAAGAAGAAAGCTTCCCGTTTTTAATTCGAGATTCACAGGTTCCGGAATGATATGCACGGCTTGTTGCGCTTGCATAGCGAAGGAGAACAAGAACGATACTAAAAAGACAATTTTTTTCATTTCAAAACCAATATTATTTATTTGCTTTCTTGTGATTTTTTGCTAAAGTAATTATTTTTTATGGAAATACTAAATCGTATTAGTAATTTGAATGTCGATAGTCAAATTTTAACATAAAACTAAATATTTTCCATTATTTTAACCATTGCTTCGTGAAAATATATAACTAAAATCTTATTTTGTTGTAAATTAAATCGATATAGTTGATAGTTTAAACCTAATCCATTTCTTCTAAAAGCAAAGCATCTTTGTTTAGTTATTCAACAACATACCAAGTGTAACTTTCCGGTTCGATTGAAAAAGTCAGTTCGGCTTCATAATTACGGTTGATTTTGTAATTTTTAGCAATACCTTCTTTCTCCCGAATTTTAGCATTATCCGTTAAACCTGAATAATACAAAGGCACTTTGATTGTTCTAAGCATTTTATCCTTGGTAGGGTTGTACAGCATGATAAATGCTTTTTGTTTCAATGTTTGATTCACGTGCACAAAACCGTCCCAATCCCTGCCATCAGCGCGACGTAACTGAATCATATCTGAATTAAGAATTTCACGGTATTTTTTGTACCAATTGATGGTTGTTTTAACCAATTCTTTTGTGGCATCAGTGTCATATAAGCGAGGGCCTCTGTAACATGCCTGAACTCCGGCTCCGTAATATTGAATCATCAATTGTTCGTAATCCTTTAGGTGTTCGCTCAATGGTTCCAAAACAGCCGAAGCATCACCACCCTGATAAGCTGTCAAAGGGACAAATCCCCATGACATCGAAGCGGATTTTTCAATTGTTCCGTCGTGGATATTCTGGCGGTTCAAAATGCGTTGTTGATCTCTTGGTAAAGAAAAATTGACTTCACGATATCCCAAAGCTATTTTGTGTGTTCCGTCAAGGAAATACCAATCGGGTGCGTTGATATAAACTCCTTTTTCGTTTAGCCAACGGTACAATTCTTTCTGGATTTCCATTTGTCTCCATTGCGAATCATCCAAACCTTTGTGACCGGGATGTGTGGTCGAAGCACAAACATCTCCGGGATACGGCCCGTCATTTTCCCAAATATCAAAACCTGTTTCTGTGAAAAATTTCTTGATTCGGTCTCTGTATGACAATCCCCATTTGCTTCCAAAGCAAGGGGCATGTCCGCCAAAAAATGCCCCACCTGGTTTTCCGGTTTTTGGGTCGACTACATCATCTTCATCGCTAATTCGTCGGCTGCTAAACAACGAATAGCCACCAATTTTTACTCCTTTACTATGAGCGTAATCTGCTAATGCTTTCCATTTTTGATGATTTTCAGGAGTGTCTAATTCCATGTTCAAATGACTTCCGAAACTCAAAATCAATGCTTCGTAACCCGTTGCGGCACATTGGTCAATTGCAGTACGCACTTGTTCGTCGTTTTTGCTTACCAAGTGCATGAAAATTGGGTTTTCGGTTGTCCAGGGAGCTATAGTACGATACATTTTCTTGATCATCAATCCGCGACGTTGACGGTCGTAAGTGTCAATCAGTAATTCGTTACTGCGAACCGAATTGTAAACTTCACCCGGTTTTAACTCAATTCCCGGTGTTTTTTCAGGATAAACCTCAAGTAAGCAAGGTGTTTTGTAATTGTAATGTACTTGTGAAGTGTAAACGGAATCCTTTTTCCAATGTGTAGTTTGATCGCTCAATTCGTAACTCATTGAGTTGTTGAAAGCATAATTGGTTTCGATATAAAATCCGTGTTGGCTTCGCATCTTTTCGAGATTGCCTTCCACAGCACTTTGCTCTTCAACCATAGCAATGGCTTCATTTATGACTCTACCAAGTTTGAATTTTTTTTGAGTTAAATTTTCGATTGTAACTGATTTGGTAATCAATGGTAAACCATCATATAATTCATAGTTTACTTTAACTTTTAAACCTTTCAATTCAGCTAGGGAAGAGGCGTATTCAAAAATCAGCAATTTTCCTGTGGCTAGTTTTTTGTTCATGGCCCAATTGTTTGGCTTCCAATTGATGTATGGTTTGATTTCTGAAATGGTATAGTTTACGAAAGTAAAATCCTCTTTGCCAACTTCCATTTTATCAACCCATTCGGGTAATAGATAGGCATTTTCTTTTTGACCTTTTAATCCGCCAATGTTGTATTCTTTTCCGTCAAGCGTAATTTTGGCTTCTGGTTTTACAGCTCTGATTAATTGTTGGTTTGTAGTCAGATTGGTGAAATCAGTGCATGCAACATTTGGCGAAATTCTAAAAGTTCTTCGCACTAATCCGTTATTTAGGATAATTGTTTTTCCTTCTTTGTAAACAGATGCTTTTTGAGTAATCGGCGTAACCAGCCAATCAACATTTGTTGATTGATAGGGTGAATTTTGTTTGCGCTCAGTTTTATTTTGCGCTTGTAAAAGTCCTAGATTTAAGATTGTCAGAATTGAAAATAGAAATCGATTCATTTGAAAATATATTTTAAAACAAAAAGCATTAATTTTTTGAAATAAAAACAAAAGGTTATTATTTCAATACTTCTGATATTTCTTTTGCTATAGGATGTTCTGCCTTAAAAGTATATCCCATCAGTTTTGCAATAGTTTGGGCAAATTGTTCTTGATATAATTGACCTTCCCTTTTTACTTCTCCTTTTTCACTAATGCCTGGGCCCATAGCGGCAAACCATATTTCGGACGCGTCCTGAATAGAACTGCCATGACTAGTCCATTCCTGTTTTATCTTATCACCACGACCATGATCTGTTGTGATGAACAAAGCAGTTTTATTTTTATATTTTGGGTCATTTTGAACAAAGTCCCAAATTTGTTTGATCCAAGCATCGACTTGATGAGCCGCATCTAAATAAGAACGGTATTGCCCAGCATGTGCCCATTCGTCTGTTTCACCAAAAGCGACATATAATACTTTTGGCTTATTTGTTTTTAATTCCTCTATGGCACTATATTGAGTGAAAACATCAAAACATTCATCGGTATGCCAAGGTTTATAAGAATCCTTAAGCATGTTATTAATTAGTTTTTGTTGTTCTGTTGGCGTATTTCCTCCTATTTTGTCAAAAGCGGAAGCAACGGGTATTCCGCTTCGTTTTTCATTTAAGATTCTGTCAAATGCTTCCCATGCACCAAAAGCCGCCACTTTTTCTTTTAGTTTTGGTTGTTGGTTTAAAAACTCCAGTAAGGTAACATGAGGATTTGGTGCATAATCATTTGAGTTTATAGCAGGATCAGCATAACCAGTCATTATTTCGCTATACCCCGGATAGCTGAACCAATGTGGATTCGCATTATTTACTTTATTCCCATAATTTCTGTTGCCATATAGTTGTCCTTTTGAAGCAATAACCGACCATATAAAAGGCATCAATTTTTCTCGACGTTCCTTAACATCAAGACTCCAGTATTTTTTAAAAATATAGGTGCTGTCCCCTTGATTAAATTTTCGGTCTTTGGCAATTGTCTGATCCATTCCTTCAAAAAGCTCATGCCATCGAAGTCCATCCGTCGTTATGATGATAATGTTTTCTGCTTGTTGTGCATAAGATAAAACACTTGTGAAAATCAACAATAGCAATAAATGTTTTTTCATAAAAATTTATTTAAATATTTTTATCAGCTAGAATATTTGGATGATTTTTGTTGACATTAACAATTAATTCTCCAAATAAGGTATTTGCCCAGGCAAACCATTTGCGTGTGAATTTTGTGGCATCGTCTTTATGAATCGATTCGTGCATAAATCCGGTATCAGCATGAGTTTTCTTCAAGGTGCCGATGCAATATTTAATTTCGTTTTCATCTACACTTGTAATTGCTCGCAAAATAATACTCATTGGCCAGATGGTGTCGGCTCCGGTGTGAGGCCCGCCAATTCCTTCGGCCGCTTTTCCTTTGTAGAAAAATGGATTATTCTCTGAAAGGACTACTTTTCGTGTATTCAAATATAATGGGCTGTCTGGTTTGATGGCACCCAAATAAGGCAACGACAATAATGAAGGAACATTGGCATCGTCCATAAAATGGAAACTTCCATAACCGTTTACTTCAAAAGCGATAATTTCGCCAAATTTTGGATGATTGACAATTCCATTTTCTTTCAATCCTTTTTGAACCTGTGCTCTTAGTTCGGTTGCTTTTCTAACAATTTCATCATCTTTTAAAGTCGGAGTTGAACACATTTCAATCATGTAACCCAATATTTCGATAGCAAACATATTGCTCGGAATCAAATAGCCAAATAAAGTACTATCATCACTCGGACGGAAAGTTGATACAATCAATCCGCATGGTTTTACAGGATAGCCGTAACCTGATAAAGGTACACCATCAGTTGCCCAAGCGGTGTTTCTTTGGAAAGTGTAAGGGCCTTTGTCTGTCCAACGCTGTTGTTCTTTGAACGTTTGTAAAACCAAATTCATAGCTTTTTTCCAGTTTTCGTCAAACATAGAAGTGTCTCCGGTTTCTTTCCAATAACCGTAAGCCAAACGAACCGGATAGCACAAACTGTCTATTTCCCATTTGCGTTCGTGGATTCCGGGCTGCATTTTGGTCAAATCACTTTTCCATTCACTTACCTGATTGAAATCTTTGTAAAAAGCATTGGCATAAGGGTCAAGCAAAATGCATTTCGTTTGACGGTTGATAACCCCTTTTATCAGTTCTTTGAGTTTTTTATCTTCTTTTACAAAAGGTATGTATGGCCAAATTTGGGCAGTAGAATCACGAAGCCACATGGCATCAATATCTCCGGTAATCACATAAGTATCCGGTTTTCCATCGATGATTTCGAAATCGACTGTGGTATCCAAAGTATTTGGGAAACAGTTTTCGAACAACCATGCCAATTCCGGATTTGCAATTTGTTTTTTGATACGAACAATGGCGTCCTCAATAGCTTTACTGGTGAATTTTCTTTGTGCCAATGGAGGGCGTTGGCTCACAAAATCAGTTCCTAAATTAAATAAGGAACCGGATTCTAAAGCAAAAGCATCAGTGCTCAGGGCTAACATTCCTGCAGATAATATCCCTGTATTTTTTATAAAATTTCTACGTGATTGCATATTTTCGGTTAATTGTTTTGTTGTTGATGGTTTATTGTCTATTTGACGATGATCTGCTGAAACCATTGTCAATTTATTTACTGTACGAATACGGATAGCTTGCCTTGGTTGCTCCTCTGTTTTTGTTTGGAGCATTAATCATGTTGAAATCCAGTTCGGCTCCTTTTTGCAAATCAAAATGGTTGATGTAATTTTTGTCATACACTTTTTGGTTCAACTTGAATTCCTGAACGTATTTGTTTTCAGCTGAATTTTTATCTGCTTTGATTACGATTTGTTTTCCGTTTTCCAAAGAAACTGTTACTTTTTTGAACAATGGTGCACCCAAAACATATTCATCCGAAGCCGGACAAACAGGGTAGAAGCCCATTGATGAGAAAACATACCAGGCCGAAGTTTGTCCGTTATCCTCGTCACCGCAATAACCATCTGGTGTTGGTTTGTACAAACGGTTCATCACTTCTCTAGACCAATATTGTGTTTTCCAAGGTTGTCCCGCATAATTGTACAGGTAAATTACGTGCTGAATTGGTTGGTTTCCGTGAGCGTATTGTCCCATATTCATAATTTGCATTTCGCGGATTTCGTGTATCACACCGCCATAATAAGAATCGTCAAATGTTGGTGGTAATGAAAAAACTTCGTCCAGTTTGTCTGTAAACGCTTTTTCGCCTCCCATCAAATTGATCAATCCTTGGATATCGTGGAAAACGCTCCAGCTATAGTGCCAACTGTTCCCTTCGGTAAAAGCATCGCCCCATTTAAACGGATTGAAATTTTTGGTAAAACTACCGTCTTTATTTCTTCCGCTCATTAATTTGAATTCGGGATTGAACAGGTTTTTATAGTTCATCATGCGTTTTTCGTACTGCGCAATTTCTGTCGCAGGACGGTTTAGGGCTTTCGCCAATTTCCATATTGCAAAGTCATCATAAGCATATTCCAAAGTACGTGCTGCATTCTCGTTGATTTTTACATCATAAGGAACATAGCCCAAAGTGTTGTAATATTCCACTCCTTTACGTCCTGTGGCATTTGGACCTTCGTTGTTTGCTCCATGTTGCAAGGCATCATACAAAGTGTTGATATCATAACCTCTCAAACCTTTCAAATAGGCTTCTGCGACTATCGAAGCTGAATTGTTGCCCACCATACAATCTCTTAAACCTGGACTTGACCATTCAGGTAAAAAGCCACCTTCTTTGTAATCATTGATTAATGCTTGTTGCATTTCTTTGTTGATGGAAGGATAAACCAAATTCAACAGGGGATACAAGGCTCTAAAAGTGTCCCAAAATCCCGTACCTCCGTACATATAACCGTCCAAAACTTTTCCGTTATACGGACTGTAATGCACAATTTTTCCCGAAGCTTCCAATTCATACAATTTTTGTGGAAAGCAAACAGTGCGGTACAAACAAGAATAAAAAGTATTCAGTTGTTCGTCGGTTCCGCCTTCAGCTTTTACTTTTCCAAGAGTTGTGTTCCAGGCATTTTTTGATTCGGCTACTACTTTTTCAAAAGGCATATTTTTTAATTCCGCTTTCAGGTTTTGTTCTGCTTGTTCAAAACTGATGAACGATGAAGCTACACGAACATTCACTTTTTCTCCCTTATTGGTTTTAAAGCCAACAACAGCTCCCGAATGGTCATCTTTTATTTCGAGTTGGTCTTTTGCTAACCCTTTATCATTCCAAGTATATTTTGTTTCAAATGGTTTGTCGAAAACCAAAACAAAATAATTTTTGAAATTTTCGGGAACGCCACCACTGTTTTTTGTTGTGTAACCAATGATTTTATTTTCCGAAGGAATGATTTTGATGTATGAACCTTTGTCAAAAGCATCAATTACAATTGATGATTGATCATTTTTAGGGAAAGTGATTTGGAAATGAGCAGCTCTTTCAGTTGCTGTTATTTCAGTTGTGATGTCAAAATCGGCTAAGTAAACACTATAATAATGCGGTTTTGCAATTTCCGATTTATGACTGAACCAACTTGCTCTTTCGTCTTCTTTATAAACAATTTTTCCCGTCACCGGCATAATCGAAAATTGACCATAATCGTTAATCCAAGGCGAAGGCTGGTGAGTTTGCTTGAATCCACGAATTTTTTCGGCGGTGTAGGTGTACATCCATCCGTCACCCATTTTACCTGTTTGAGGAGACCAAAAATTCATTCCCCAAGGACGGGCAATCGCAGGATAGGTATTACCGTTTGACAAATTGTGAACCGATTGTGTGCCGACCAAAGTACTAACATGGTCTACCGGACTAACCGTTTTGTCTTGAGCATTTACTGCAAAGCTCAAAAAAAGAAATGTCAAAAGGATATAGCTGTTGTTTTTCATTATAGAGGGGGTAAATGATTATTATATTAAAGAGAAATATTGATGAAAACGGGTGCATGGTCAGAAAGGCAAAGCTCATTTAAGGTTTCTGCAAAAACAGCATATTTTTTCACTGTGATTCCTTTGGTTACCAAAATATAATCGATAAGTGGTCTGTCTTTGAATGGAATTTTTCCAAAATCATGAAAAGACCAATTTGGACCGTAAACAATTGGTGCCATTTTTTTCGAATCTAAGAGAGTTAATGATTTTTCAGGTGTTAACAATGCTAATATCACTGATGAATCGGGGGTAGCATTCAAATCACCCATCATAATTTGAGGCATTCCTTCACTTAGTTGTGTGATTTTTGATTTTATCAAATTTACACTTTCACGTCTGGCAACTTCGCCTATGTGATCAAAATGAGTATTCAAAAGGAAGACTTTTTTTCCAGTTGCTTTCTCTTTCAATTGTACCCAAGTAGCAATACGTTCACATGCAGCATCCCAACCTTTTCCTGGTTTTTCTGGTGTTTGACTCAACCAGAAATAGCCTGACTTGATTAGGGTAAATTTATTTTTGTTGAAAAGAATAGGGCTGTACTCTCCTTTTTCTTTTCCATCTTCGCGACCAACGCCAATAGCTGTATATTCAGTTAGATTAGTAGTGAAATCTTTTAACTGATGTGCTAAAACTTCCTGCATTCCCAAAATATCAACCTCATTGAAACGAACCATTTTCAAAGCGTTTTCTTTTCGGTTTTGCCAACTGTTTAAGCCGTCACCCGGATTGTCATAACGGATATTGAATGTCATTATATTCAAACTCGATTGCGCTTTGGTCTGCGCATTTGCGTTGGCTAACGCAAATAATATTCCTAAAACCAAGATGGATTTCCTCATAATACTCTTTTTGAATTAGTTACATTTTTTACAAAGGTCTGTCTGCTTTTGCAGTTCCGAAAATCAACGAAGGTTGGCTTCCCATATACAATTTAAGTTCGCCACCTTTTACAATCATATCATGTGTAATGTATGATTTTGTATAAGGTTTTCCGTTGTATTCCACTTTTTGGATGTACATATTGGCTTTACTGTTATTCACAGCAGTTATTTTAAATGACACATTTTCTTTGTAATGAATAACAGCTTCATCAACTGCAGGGCTTCCAAAAACGTATATTCCGTTGGCAGGGTTTACAGCATAGAATCCCATAGATGATAACACGTACCAAGCCGACATTTGTCCAACATCTTCATTTCCACAAATTCCGTCAATTTTTGTAGTATAAAATTGGTTGAAAACCTGACGAACAATTTTAGCTGTTTTCCAAGGCTGGCCAACATAAGCGTACAAGTACGGAATATGGTGGCTCGGTTCATTTCCTTGAGCATATTGCCCAATCAAACCGCTGATGTCTGGAGAAGCTTCTTCGCCAGCTACTTTTTCTGTTAGTGTAAATAATTGGTCAAACTTTTCAATGAATTTTTGGTCTCCGCCAAATAAATCAATCAAACCGTATGGATCCTGAGGTACTAACCAAGTGTATTGCCAAGCGTTTCCTTCTACATAGTCGTCTTTTCGGTGAGAAGAAGCAAGTGGATTGAATGGTTCTCTCCATTGACCGTTAGCCAGTTTTCCTCGCATGAAACCTGTGTTTTTGTCAAAGTATTGTTTGTACAATTCGGCTCTTTTTGTGAAGTAAGCATAATCATCCATTTTTCCTAAATCCTTAGCCATACGGGCAATGCACCAATCATCGATGGCATATTCCAAAGCATTGGCTACAGTTTCCAATTGACTATCAGCAGGGATATATTGTATTTTTTGAACATAATCCATTCCAGCTCGGGTTTGCATAGCCGTTTTTTTGATGGCTTCGTAAGCCAAATTCACGTCATAATTGCGATAACCTTTAAAATAAGCATCTACAATTACCGGAATAGAGTGATTTCCGTTCATACAATCGGTTTCATTGCCCATCAAATGCCAAACCGGCAATCTTCCTTGTTGTTGGTAAATTGCCAAAAATGTCTTTACAATATCATTGATTTTGTCTTGTTGTGTAATAGTGTAGAGTGGGTGCAATGCTCGATAAGTATCCCACAATGAAAATGTTGTGTAGTTTGTAAAAACACTATTTTTATATACTTTTTTGTCGGTTCCCCTGTAATCACCATTGGCGTCATTAAAAATCGATGGAGCAAACATGGTGTGATAGAAAGAAGTATAGAAAATAGTTTTAGTATCGGCATCGGCTTTGATATCTATTTTTGCCAAAGCTTTGTTCCATTTTGCATCCGCATTTTGAACCATTTTTGCGAAATCCCAAAGCGGAATTTCAGCTTTGATATTTGCCAACGCATTTTCAACACTCACTGGTGAAATTCCGACTTTCACCATAATAACATTTCCTTTTTTGTTTTTGAAATCCAAAATGGCTTTCATTTTTTTTCCTTCGCCTTGAAGTCCGCTTTTTGAAGCAATACTGTCATACAAAGCAATGTTCGAAATTTCTTCTGAGAATTCCATCGCAAAAAACAAGCGTTGGTCATCGGCCCAGCCTTTTGAATGACGATATCCGACAATGGTTTTGCTTCCTGTTTTCTGCATCATAGTTTGTTTTGGACTATCCCAACCAACACCATCAGCCAGGTCTAATAAAATATGCGCTTCGTCTTTTGAGTTGAAAGTATATTTATGAAAACCAACTCTTTCTGAGGTTGTCAATTCGGCTTTTACATTGTATTTGTCCAAAAGAACACTGTAATAACCCGGTTTCACCACTTCATTTTGGTGCGAAAAAGTAGAACCATAACCATTTGGATCTTTTTTGTCTGCTTTGTTCAAAGGTACTTTTCCAGTTGCAGGCAATAACAAAATGTCGTTCAAATCTCCAATCCCTGTTCCGCTCAAATGGGTGTGTGTAAAACCTAGAATAGTATTGCTCGAATAATTATACCCACTGCACCAATCCCAACCTTCAAAAATAGTTGAAGGCCCCAATTGTACCGCCCCAAAAGGAACATTCGCTCCCACGAAAACGTGACCGTGCCCACCCGAACCAATGTACGGATTTACATATTGGGTGTAGGTGGCTTTTGGTTCATTTTTTGTTTTTCCTTGAGAGAAAGCTGGCGTTGCAAATAACATAGTTGCCATTGCAAGAACCGAAATTTTAAATTTGTTAGACTGCATAATTTTATTTTTTATCTAAATCTTTTTTAGGAGCACAAACAATTGGCATTTTTGTTAACATGGTACCCGCTTTTCACTACAATCTTTTTATTTTTAAAGAAAAAATAAAAAGGATTTTCGTTGCAATCGGGGCTAAAGGGATATATTTTACATTATTATAATCATCCCTTTTTTATTAATTTAGACCTAACAGGTTTTTAAAGCCTGTTAGGTCATGTTTGAAAATCAAATGTTTTGAGTTTTTTATATTTGATTATCTTATTTATTTGTTTCGACTCAAAACATCAAACAACGAAGTAATCGTGATTTGCGGTTTTGAAATCGGAGTTTGAATCGAAATAGTTTTTTCTTCACCAGCTTTCAAATCAAAATAATTATCACTTAATCTGCCGGTGTAACCTTTTATATCAATCCATACAAATTTGGCGCCTTTTGTAGCTTTCAAAGTGATATTGTCACCCTCAACTTTGAAAGTGATTTGAGGATTTTCCAATTTCAAATCAATTGGGCGAACCTTGTCGATTGTTGGTTTTACATCGTCTCGGTAGGCTTCTTTTACAGCGTACCAAGCGGCTTTTGGCTGGCGGTTATAATAATCTGTAATACTCCAGCTCGCAACCGGCCAACAATCGTTCAACTGCCACAATAAAGTCCCCATGTTGTATGGTTCTTTGGAACGATGAATCGCAATGATATTTTTAAAAGAATAATATTGTAAACATTGAGTCAAATAAGTATAATCTTTGACAGACCAAGTTTTTACGTGTGTTGTGTCCTTGAAATATCGTTGAATATAACTATTTAATTTTGTAAATCCTTTACCCGCTTTTTGGTGCGCTTTCAACACATCCGAATACAATTTTCTATCTTCTTCCTGAGTGATTTTTTCAATTGTAGAATAATTTGGCATTGCCTGCATTCCATATTCACTAACAAAGCGACCTGTTTTTTTATTCACAATTTCAATGTCTTCAAGTCCCCACCAGGTTCCCCAATAGTGACTGTCTCCTTGTTTGATGCTTTCTTTTTTGCCCCAACCAAATAGGGGAGAACTGCTTACGTAAGGACGCGATGGATCTACTTCTTTTACCCATTTTGGGATACTGTCTTGAAACAGTCTTTTGTAGTCACTCCATAAACGGATAGAATCTTTGTTATTTATTTTGAATTGCTTTTGCCAACCCCAATTTTTGAAAGCTTCGTCAATTTCGTTATTCCCGCACCAAACCACAATAGACGGATGATGACGTAAGCGTTTTACCTGATATTTTACTTCTTCTTTTACATTATCAAAGAAATCTTTGTCACCCGGAACCATCGTTCCTGCAAACATAAAATCCTGCCAAATGTAGATTCCGTTTTTATCACATAAATCGTAGAAGTAATCGTTTTCATAGATTCCGCCACCCCAAACACGAAGCATATTCATGTTGGCGTCTTTGGCTGTCGCAATCACTTTGTCATATTCTGCATCTGTCATTCTTGATAAAAACGCATCTGAAGGAATATAATTTGCTCCCTTCATATACAAAGCTTTATCATCAATCTTGAAATAAAACGAAGCTCCTGCAGTGTCTTTTTTCTGAACCAATTCGTATTTGTGAGGTGCTTTGTATTCCTCTTCAGCTTCTTTTTCGTCGAATGCTTCTAAACGAACCGCTTTCCAAATTCCGCAAGTGGTGAATTTTGGTCCCCAATCCCAGCCAAAATGATATTGCGCTTTACGAACATAACATCTCGGATTGTCCGGAATAACATAGGGCAAATCTTTTTTAGCCAATGAATCAACCACGTTTTGAGCCGATTTGAATATGATTCTCAATTCGTTATTCTCCGCTTTCAAATTTTGTTTCACATCGGCAGACCATTGGCGGAACATATTGTTGGTTTTTAAAACCTCAATTCCGTTGATATAAACAGTGGCGTAAGTGTCTAATCCGTCAAAAACCAAAAGAGTGTTTTTCTTTTTCAAAAACTCGGGAGAAACATTAAAGTTGGTTTTGTATTCCCAATCCTTTTTTTCGATCCAAACCAATTTCTTTTCGTTGTCACGATAGAAAGGATCCGGAATCAATTTATTTTTCAATAAATCAGTATGAACTTCGCCGGGAACTGTAGCGGCATGCCAATCATTTTTTGTCACTTCGCTGAATTGCCAACCCTTATCGATTTCCATCGAAAGTTTTTCTTTATTGCTTGAGCAGCTTGTACTTAAAAAACAGATTCCTGCCAAAAGCAGCAATGCATATAAATTGTTTTTTCTGATTCTATTCATTTCTTTTAGTTTTATTTAAACAAAATCTAATTTCTATTTAGCTTCGCCTTTTTCAGGTTTTAAGTCTTCCAAAATTGGTGTTTCGATAGACTTAACGCTTGTTTGCAGTTTGTCATTTTTTTGTTCGAAAATTACAATTTCGTTAGTTCCTTCTTTCAACCAACAACCCGGAACATATAAGGTTTGTTGTGGTCCAACACTCCAGTAACGCCCAATATTGATTCCGTTGATGAATACAATTCCTTTGCCCCAGTCGCGCATATCAAGGAAAGTATCTCCTTTTTTGGAAAGACTGAAAGTACCCTGGTAAAGGGTAGGTTCACCTGCTTTGGCGTTGCTTTTGGCGTCAGCCAGATTTGGCATTTTGTCCATTGGTAGCGGGTACATATTCCAGTCACCCGTGATGGTTTCTCCGTTTATGATGACTGGTGAAATAATCCCTTTGGTGCTGTTGATGATTTTTGCCCCGTAATTGATACGTCCCATATTTTCAACGATAATGACCAAAGTCGCATTGAAAGGAACATCGATTGTACACTCGTAGTTTTTGTAATAGCTGTTCAATTCCGCAACTTTTTCGCCATTGACATAAACAATCGCATAATCGCGAAGACCGTTTAATTCTAATTTTCCGCTGATTGGCTGTTTGAATTTTTTACTGTACCAAACATAACCATGCCCTTGGTTCAATTCCTCAAAAGTCAAGGGTTTTTCATCATTTACCGGTTTGATTTTACCTTTAAAAGATTCTAAAGAAACCGCTTTGGTCAATTTAATTTCCGGAATCGAAATCACGTTGTTTTTGGCTGGAATAGCAGGTGTTTTCGGTGTTTTGAGTAATTCTCGAATTGCATTGTATTTTTCGGTAGCCCAACCCGCTTCGCTAATTGGAGCGTCATAATCGTAAGAGGTTAAATCTGGTTGGATGTCGTGTTTACCGTCGTAATTGGCTCCTGAAGTGAATCCGAAATTCGTTCCTCCGTGAACCATATAGTAGTTGAAAGAAACACCTGCATCAAGGTACTTTTTGGTTTGTTTGGCAACATTTTCAGCACTAACTTTTGGGAAAGGTTCTGCCCAATGATCTAGCCAGCCCGGGTAGAATTCGGCTACCATATAAGGGCCTTTTCCTCCATTGAATTTATTTACGATTTCTTTTAATTTATCCACATTGTCTTCACCATTTGCAGTTGGTAAAGCCCCCGGAAGTGCGCCTTCGGCAAACAACCAACTTCCATCCGAAGTGAAGAAAGACACGTTGAAACCAACATCTTTTAACTGTTGGAAAACCGCGGCACTATATTTTTTGTGTTCTTCAACCGAAATATCCTTGCGTTGTGCAACATAGGAACCAAATTCATTTTCACCCTGAACCATAATAATAGGCCCACCATTGGTTACCAATAAATTTTTAACCTGACTGTAAAGTGCCGTGAAATAGGCTTTAGTGGCAGCCAAATATTGCGGATTGTTACCACGAATTACCATTCCCGGTACTTTTTGGAGGAACCAAGGATAGCCTCCAAATTCCCATTCAGCACAAACATAAGGCCCCGGACGCAATATCACATAAAGTCCTTCTTCCTGAGCCGTTTTGATGTATTCGGCAATATTTCTATTTCCGGTTTTAAAATCCCAAACTCCCGGAGCCGTTTCATGGTAATTCCAGAAAACATAAGTCGCAACGGCATTTAATCCCATTGCTTTCATCATTTGGAATCGGTGGCGCCAATATTCTTTCGGAATTCGGGCATAATGCATCTCACCGCTATGAATTTGGATGTTTTTTCCATCCAAAACAAAATTACCGTCTTTAATTTCAAACGTATGTTTTTTTTGTCCGATTGCATTTGTAATCAGCAAAAAGAAAAGAAAAAGGGAGAATAGATTTTTTTTCATTTTATAAATAAGTTGGCAGTTTTTTATGTCCACCCTAATCGCTAATTTTTTTCTTGCAGCATTATTAATTAGCGAATTAGGGTTGTAACATATTTTATTTTAATTCAGAAATTCTAATGTTTTGGTTGACCAATCATTGTCAAAGAAACCGGTCACTTTCATTTCGGGTAAACCTTTTAAAAGTAAGTCGGCTTTAAAGATCATTACATCAGGAAAACCTGTAATCCCCGAAATGTAATTGTTTGCCCACGTGGCTTTCATTCCAGCTTCCGAAGTTCCAGCAACAACACCTACCATGGCAATTTTGCTGTCTTTTCTTGGTAAAACGAAATAAGCGGCTAAATCATCTCCTTTAAGGATTTTATCACCCACTTTTACTTGCTGGTTGTTAATTTGGATTGGCGAATTTTTCAGTAATAAGTTCCATGCTTTGTTATTGGATGCATTTCCATAGATTATGACATTTTGGTCTTTGTATTTTTCCAATGAAAATTCGCTGTCAGGAATCACATCAATGCTTCCGTTTCCTCTGTAATAAAAGGTTTCCGCATCAAATCGGGCTCTGTTTTGGTACCATTCACGCTCTGGGGCTGAACCGCCAGTAGCATAGACAAAAACGATATTGTTATTGAAAGCAAACTTGAACCCACCTTGGCGATCAGCGTATTTTTCAGCAGTGTTGATTTCGTTAATAAATGCCCATTTTCCATCTTTTAAAGCTAAAATTACTTTTTTATCGGCGGTAGTTTTTAAAGCCTGATCGTTGATATTTATTGTGATTTCGTCTTTTAATTCTAATGAAGGTAAGTCGAGTTCAAGTATAGAAACATTATCAGTTTTGATATTAATTTGTTGCTTATCAATTTTAGCATTGATATTTGAAAAATCAAAAGGACGAATTTGTTGTTGTAGTTTTATCCAATAATCAGTCGAAGAAACTGCTGGCGTAGCAGTGTAGAAATCAATTTCTTTGACTTCTTTATTGGCGGGAATCGATTGACGTTTGAAGAATTCAAAAATAGGGAACCAATCCACAGAATGGTCGCCGTACCAATGTTCTCCTCCCGGATATTCATAATAACAAAAATTTGGATGAAAAGTGCTCAAAATCTGGCGCATCTCTCTAACTTGTGAAATAGGTACAGTCGAATCGGCATCACCATGAAGAATATAAACACCTGATTGTTTCAGGTTTTTTACAATACTCTTTACATGACCTGAATTGGCTGAACGTTTGATGCTTTCAAAAGCTTTGAACTGATCATTCATTTCATCACCTTTATCGAATCCATAGGTCGCGATGTCAGGGTAGGAGGCACAAGGCGCAATAGCTGCAAATTTACCCGGATAAGTTGTTCCCAAAAACCAGGTTCCGTGGCCACCCATTGAATGTCCGGTCAAATAAGTTTGCGAAGGGATTGTATTGAATACTTTTTTGGCTTCCGCCAAAACTTCCAAAGCATCGATTCGTCCCCAATCTTCCCAATTGAAACCAAAAGGACGACGGTTTGTGGCAGCAACAATAGTCGCCCAGTCTTTTTGTTTGTAAGCACGAGCCTGGTTACGAGCTTCAACCGAAGCACCGTGAACAGACAAGACTAAAGCTTTTGGCCCACTTCCTAAAGCAGGAGCGACACTGTAATATTGAACGCTGTTGTCCACTTTACTTAAAAAAGTACGCTCGTGATGAACCGTTGCTGAACGTTGCTGAATCGGGATTTCGGTTTCGTCTATCACTTTTCCGTTTTTATCAGAAAGGGTCAGTTTCATTTTTAATTCACCTGTATAATCCGCTTTTGCAGCAGGAACTTTGAATTTTACTTTTCTGACAAACAAAGGCATAATGTTGTCTGTTGCATAAGTAGCGGTTTCCCCACTTGATAATTTTGCTGTAATGACAAGGTTTTTTAAGTCTTTTTCAGTGGCATTGATAACACGAATTGAAGCCCATTTTTCATCTTTTTCTCCACTAATAACATCTGGGAGTGTTAAATCGCGTTTGGTAAAAAGTATACTTTTTGACGGAATCACAATTTTAGATTTCACCTTACCAAATCTCCCTTTTGTGTACACAAATTCATTTGTTCCTTTGCGCAATTTAAAGGGAATTAGTGTGTATCCAAAATCATAGTGATCGCCTTCGTGAGGCATTCCGTTGATGTATGTCCGTGTTCCTCCTGTGGTTTCCAAAAGGGCTATTTGTTCTTTTGGCGAATTATATTCTGTAAAAAGAAAAGCCGATTTCATTTCTTTTTGGCTAAAAACTCCAACAGAATCTTGTTTGATAGGTTGCCAATCTCCTTTTTGTTTGTTCGGATTTATGAATTTTCCAACGGCATATTGCCAGGCTACAGGATCTTGACCATTAAAAAGGGTACCATTTTTTTTATCTGCAGGAAGAAAATACCCATCGCTGAATTGATGCAAAACATTTCCTTCGGCGGTAGTTACGATTTTTTCTTTTCCGAAATATTCTACAACATTTCCAGTGACTTTTGTTTGTGCAACCAAATTTGCACTCAAAAAACACAAAGAGAGTATTAATCCTATCCTCATTTTATATCAATTTTAGTTTTATTTGCCTTTGTTTATAAATCCAATTTTTAAAAACTAGTTAGCAATCTAAATCGGTTTAGTAGTAAGGGTTAAAAAAATGGAAACTATCTCATTTCCATACTTTTTTAAATAATAACAAAATAAATCGATGTTATTTCCACAAATATAATAATAAAATGGGTTATAAACTTAATTATTTTTTTTAAAAATCTTGGAGAACGTTTCAATAGCCTTTTGCTCTTGTCAAAGTAATTGGATTGACTTTTGCTCCATTTATTTTTTCAAATAAAATCCAAGTGTTTTTGTCTTTTCCTCTTTCCAGCATCCAACTTTTTTTAGGATTTGCAAGTTTTCTTTTTAAATCATCAGGAAAAGCATTTGCCGCTCGGGCATCTTCCCAAGTTCTGATTGCCTTGAAAATTTGGTATTTCTGCGGACAACTTTCTACATTTTTTTGATTGATTCCCAGCATATATGTGGCACCAACGCCGACAGAAATTGCCTGAATGTGTTCATAATCTTCTACTTTAGAATCTTTCTTAATGCCAAAATTTCCTCCGAAAGTTGCCGGGAAAAAATTGGCGTAAGCTACATCACGAATATCTTTTCCTTCGCTGGTGGAACTTCCCCAAACACGTTTTTCGACATCATACATGTTTTTTCCTCCTCCAACATTCCAAACGCTTTGATAGTGCCATGAGCCTTCTGAAAGTGTTGCTCCGGTAATGCGGATATAATCGATTTTGTGGAAAGCAGCTCTTTCAAACATTTTTCGGAAAAAACGTTTTACACCATAATAGCCTTGCCCGGTATTGAAAAGAAACTCTTGTCCGTCCAAATCCATAAAGTAAATTCCGTTGATTTTGGCAACATCGGCGTAATCTTCAGCAATTGCGTCCTGTAAATTTAAATCGGGTATTAATCCGTCATAACCGTAGTTAATGGTTACTTGTAACTTATAAATGTCTTCATTAGATTTATGTGGAGCAGGAGTGGTATTCCAATAGCCTCTTTTTATGTTCAAAAGTCGGTAAGGAGCTGTTTTTGAAACTCCCAGATAATGAATGAGTTCTTTACCAATTTTAACCATATTCAAATTTTTGCAATGACCCTCCCAACTGGCAATTTCGCCCAAATATTTAGGATCGTTTACTTCGATAATCGTATCTGTTGCTGAAATTGATTTTACCAAAAGACGTTTTTGTAAATAACAAAGGCTATCACTAGGAATCGGGCTAGAGTCTTTTGTATTCGGAGCTAATGCCGTTGCAATGGTATGTCTGCCCATAAAAATTCCCTGCGAATTCGAGATATTTGTAAATTCTTTGTGTGATTTATTTCCTGACGTAAATTTGAAAGGCTTGATTTCAAAATTTTTTCCGTCGATATATCCTTTGTGAGCTCGGTTTACTTTGTAATATTCTAAATCATTCGCTTCGATAGCTTTAAATCCTAATTGTTTTGTGTAGGAAACAATACTATCAAATAAATTTCCCTCAGATGTAACATCAGGAGTGTATCGAGCGGGATCTTTTACCCATTTTCCGTTAACTTTAGGGTAGGGAAGACCTTCGGAGAGAACAATATTCTGAAGTACATCCGTTAAGGCAGTGCTGTCAGGACTTCCCCAAAGCGCAATTGAAGAACCTATATAATCAACATTCGGAATTGGAGCTACTTCATGATGATTCGGTATATTGGTTTGCAGCATTGGAATTAAAGAAAAGAAAATATCCCGTTTTTTAGTTCTGTCTTTGGTATGATACGTTACATAAACTTGTCCTTTGTTATCAATCATCGCAGCATTTCCATATAAAATTCTATAATATTCTTCTGGATGACTGTAAAAAGCAACATCGCTAATTCCGTCTCCGCCAATTGAGAATACTTGTCCTTCATGTAAATTGGCAGGCAAAGGAAATTTCTTTTTGTCCGGCGAATGAATGATGTATTGAAAAGGAGCTGCTTCACCCTCGGTATTTGATAGACCCCCTGTAGTTTGGTCGTTCAAAGCCATCACTCCAATTGAATAATTAACTGTTTTTGTAGTATCTCTGGCAACGCCAATAATTTCTCCAAACAAATTAGTGATATTGGTGTGGTAGGAACCCCACTGAATATCATCAATTTCTTCTCTCTTTGTTAGCGATTGAAGCGTTAATTTTAAATATTTAGTTTTTGGAACAAGAACAACTTTTGCTACCGAACCATTTTGATATTTCAGTGTAAGTGTGTTGTTCTTTTTATCAAATTCCGCTTGTTGTGGTTCGTAATATTTCTTTTTTGAAGTATTGTACAAACACAATAAAGGTGAAGTTTTATCTGATTGACTGAACTCTTTGTTGGGAGTGACAGTCGTATTTTTCATACTTGTAATAAACCCTTTATTATTAATGTGAATTTTGAAATAATTACTCTTAAAGTTCCATTGGGCTTGGCCTTTAAAACTAAAAAATAAAAGAAGTAAAGCAAAAACCTTTATGCTTTTTGAATCTATCTTTTTCATTTATGATGATTTTAATAGTAAAGGAAAATATTCTATTGCACGATTATAAGATGTTAGAAAAGTTTTTGCTAATGCACTACAAAAACGATTTAGCTATTAAAGAAAAAAGATAGGCATCATAAAATCAGCCCACCTTTTCACTTAAAAAATAAAAAAAATATTTTTGGGTTTACAACGAAACACCTCTTTTCCATGGAATAAAGTCATCCTGATTCAGTTGTACCGCTTTAGGAAGGACTTCACCGCTGGCAACTTTGATACAAAGTTCTAAAATATCTTCGCCCATTTCGGAAATTGTTTTTTCTCCTCTGATAACTGGTCCACAATCAATATCGATAATGTCTTTCATTTTAGTAGCTAAAACAGTATTAGTAGCAACCTTAATTACTGGACAAATTGGGTTTCCGGTTGGAGTTCCCAATCCTGTTGTAAACAAAATCAAATTAGCGCCAGAAGATGCCTGACCTGTAGTAGCTTCTACGTCATTTCCAGGTGTACAAACTAAATTTAATCCTGGTTTGGTAGCCAATTCGGTATAGTCCAAAACATCAACTACGGGTGAAGTTCCTCCTTTTTTGGCCGCTCCGGCACTTTTTATAGCATCGGTAATCAAACCGTCTTTGATATTTCCGGGAGAAGGATTCATGAAGAAACCCGAACCAACTCTATGCGCCTGTTCGTCATATTCTTCCATTAGACGAATGAATTTATTTGCCGATTCTTCAGATTGGCAACGGTCAATCATATTCTGTTCCACTCCACACAATTCAGGGAATTCTGCCAACAAAACTTTTCCACCTAATGTAACTACTAAATCGGCTGTATAACCTACGGCAGGATTGGCAGATACACCACTGAATCCGTCGCTCCCACCGCATTTTACACCAATATTTAAATGATGCAATGGTTGTGCTGTTCTTTCAATTTCGTTTGCTTCTGATAAACCAATAAAAGTCGATTTAATTGCCTGAGCAATTAATTCTTCTTCGCTTACCATTTGTTGTTGTTCAAAAATATAAAGAGGCTTATCAAATTTTGGATTTTGTGCCTTTAAATCAGTAATAAAATTTTTGATTTGCAAATGTTGACATCCTAAACTCAATAGAGTAACTCCTGCAACATTTGAATGATTGGCGTAAGAAGCCAATAATTTACTTAAAGTTTCAGAATCCTGACGATTTCCGCCACAACCTCCTTGATGATTTAAGAATTTGATTCCGTCTATATTTTTAAAAACACGATTGCTTTTTGGGTTTGGGTTCAAATGAATATTTGCAGTCGCCAAATCTTCCCCGTTTTTGAAAGCGGTCAGTAAATCGTGAGTAAATTGATTGTATTTTGCAGTAACAGCATATCCTAGCTGATTGTAAAGCGCTTCTTTGATTACGTCAAGATTTCTGTTTTCACAAAAAACAGTTGGAATAAAAATCCAATAATTGGCAGTTCCAACACTTCCGTCTTTACGTTTGTAACCTTTGAAAGTTCGGTTTTCAAATTTAGAAACATCAGGACTTGTCCATTGATAATCTATTTTTCGGTAAGCGTATGGATCGGCAGCATGTTTCAGGTTGTCAGTAGTCATTAGACTTCCTTTTGGAATATCAAATTGTGCTTTTCCAACCAAAACGCCGTACATCATTACTTCATCGCCAGTTTTTAGGTCGGTGGTGTAAAATTTATGCTTAGCCTTTACATCGTCCTGAAGGATATAGCTTTGCCCTTCAAAAGTTACTTCTGTACCTTTTGTCAAATCCACTAATGCTACAAGGGCATTGTCACTTGGATGCATTTTTACTACTAAACTTTTAGATTCGTTTACTGACATTGTTTATTTTGATTATGCTTTTTAAAAATATAATTAGCTTGATTTTGAAAATCAAAATTACATCTTAATCAATTTAGCGATTGACTCGATTTTATCCATATTTAGCTATTATTTATCTTTAATTATTTTAAAACAAAGAGAGTGCAATAACTGAATACGTTTATCTAATTAAGAGTGATATAATCTATTGTCTTTTAGTCTTCATCAGAATTTATGGCATGCTTTTTATTTTTTTACATTAAATAATCAAATAGAAGTAATGGTTAATATATTGTTGTTTTTTGCCTTCAAATGTTAAGATAATAATTGCTTATATAATGATAATTTTGAGTTAATAAGTTTCTTTTTAATACAATAATTTTATTTTTTCAGATGGTACTCCTAAAAATTTAAAACGTTTTAGTTGTGGATAGTGATGTTTACTGAAAAAACTACTATAACGTTTTCTTAAAAATACTTATTGAAATAAATAAAAAGAAAGTCATTATATATAAGACAACGGATAAAAAAGTTTTCCACTTATGAAAAATAAAATAAAACTAGTTTTGGTACTCTGTTGTTTTGCAACAGTTACTTTGTCTCATGCGCAAGGGGACATCATGCCTGAAAACGAAAAAACACCGTATGACTCTTATGTAGGTCCAAAAGACAAGGCTGTAAAAGAAAATTTAGCCAAATGGCAGGATTATAAATTTGGGGTTTTGATTCATATGGGGTTGTATAGCCAATTAGGAATATGCGAGTCCTGGGGATTGGCTCCCGAAGATTGGGTAACGCGCAACGGTTATGATGATTACGATTCTTTCGCTTCAGATTATCGTGGGACACGTTTCAGTTTGAATCCTACACATTTGGACTCTGAAAAATGGGCAAAAATGTTCAAAAGTGCCGGAGTAAAGTACTTGATTTTTACATCCAAACACCATGATGGTTTTTGTATGTATGATTCAAAATTTACTGATTTTAAAATTACCAATCCGAATTTGCCTTATGCCAAAAATCCAAACGCTGATGTGCTGAAAAATATTTTAGATGCTTCGCGAAATGAAGGCCTTTCAGTTGGGATTTATTTCTCGAAACCGGACTGGACTTCTCAGGATTTTTGGTGGAAATATTATCCTCCAAAAGACAGAAATCCAAATTACAGCATCAAAGCCTATCCGGAAAAATGGCAAAGTTTTGTGAAATACACTCAAAATCAGTTGGATGAATTGACGACTAATTATGGAAAGGTCGATATTCTTTGGCTTGACGGTGGATGGGTTCGTCCAGTATCTAATGTAAAGAAAAGTGAAGGAAAGAAAGGTCGTCAGAACTTAGATATCAATATGAAACTTATCGCGGAAACTGCACGTAAAAAACAAACAGGACTAATTGTAGTGGATCGTTGGGTGCCGGGCGATTACGAGGATTATTTGACTCCTGAGCGAAAAGTGCTTGAAAAACCAATTCCAGTGCCTTGGGAAAGCTGTGTTACCCTTGGAAATGATTGGGGTTGGGTTCCAAATGATAAATATAAATCAGGAAAAGAAGTGATTCAGTTGCTGACTGGAATTGTTGCCAAAGGAGGGAATTTATTGTTAGGTGTTGGTCCTGATGGAAAAGGAGAATTCGAACCAAAAATCAAACAGACTTTGGCCGAAGTTGGTAAATGGCTTGACGTAAACGGAGATGCTATTTATGCCACAAAACCAATTGCACCTTATTCTGAGGGTAATTTATTTTATACTTCAAAAGGAGAAAAAACAGTTTTCGGAATTTATATTCCAACTGAGAATGAAAAAGAACTTCCTTCACAAATCGTCATAAAAAACAGTTTGAAAGGGAAATTGAATGTTACACTTTTGGCAAATAAACAAAAACTGAATTATAAATACGTAAACGGGGGGATTAGTGTTACGATTCCTAATTCATTGAGAACAGAAATGGCAAAACAAGCTGGTACAGTTATAAAAATAAGTGCACAGTAAAAGGCTTTTCTTTTGAATGGTTATTAATCAGGCAATTATTAACTTTAAACCATAAACAATTAACCAAAACAAATTAACAAAGAATGATAACTCAAAAATATTGTCTTGCATTAGATTTGATTGAAGATCCAATACTAATGGAAGAATACAAAAAAATGCACGAGAAAATTTGGCCGGAAATCACAAAAAGTATCATCGGTTCAGGAATTGAAAACCTTGATATTTATTGTGTTGGAAACAGAATGTTTATGATTATTGAGGCCAATGAAACTTTTTCATTCGAAAGAAAAGGGGAAATGGATGCCAATAATCCAAAGGTTCAGGAATGGGAAGAATTGATGTGGAAATATCAAAAAGCTTTGCCTTGGACTAAGGAAGGTGAAAAGTGGATGATGATGGATAAAATATTTGACTTGCATCAAAACGGTTAAGCATTTTGTAAAATAGAATTTTAAAAAAAATATAAAAGATGAATCTTAATTTAAAAGATAAAATTGTAATTGTTACTGGAGGAGCAAAGGGAATCGGACTTGGGATTTGTAAAGTTCTGGCTTCGGAGGGAGCTATTCCTGTAATCGTGGGTAGAGTTGATGCAGACAATCAAATTGCAATCAAAGAAATAGAAGCTGAAGGAGGAAAGGCTTTGTCTGTTGTAGCTGAACTTACTCATCCGGACGATTGCAAGAGAGCCGTTGATCAGGTAATTGCAATGTGTGGACGAATCGATGGTTTAGTCAACAATGCAGGTGTAAATGACGGTGTGGGTCTAGAAAGTGGTGATTATGAAAAATTTGTTGCTTCGGTTCACAAAAACTTGGTGCATTACTATTTGATGGCGCAACACGCTTTGCCAGAGTTGAAAAAAACGAAAGGCTCAATCGTAAACATTGGTTCTAAAACCGCTGATACTGGACAAGGAAACACTTCGGCTTATGCTGCTTCAAACGGAGGACGTAACGCTTTAACCCGCGAATGGGCTGTTGAATTATTGAAATACGGAATCCGTGTAAACGCTGTAATTGTGGCCGAATGTTATACTCCGTTATATGACAAATGGATTAAAACACTTGAAAACCCGGAAGAAAAATTAAAAGAGATTACATCCAAAATTCCGTTTGAAAACCGAATGACAACTGCCGAAGAAATAGCAAACATGACGGTGTTTTTATTGTCTGACAAATCGAGCCACACCACAGGTCAATTGATTTATGTTGATGGAGGTTATACTCATTTGGATCGCGCTCTGTAAGTTTTAATTAAAAAATAGAATAGCCTAAAATGAATTTTTCCAAAGCAAAAGTTTTACTGATTTTACTGCTTCTAACGACATTTGGCGTTTCAGCACAGATTACGGATACTATTAAAGTGTCCCAATTTGGCGTGAGATCTAATAGCTATTTGAATGCAAGTAAAGGAATTCGACAAGCTTTGGAAAAATGCAAAGGCAAACAAAATGTTGTCCTTCAATTACCGGGTGGACGAATTGATTTATGGCCTGAAGATGCTGTTAAAAAGGAAATTTATATTTCAAATTCAACTGAAAGTGATACGTTATCAAAAGTAAAAAACATTGGTTTTTTCTTTGATCATTTGAAGAATGTCACTTTGGATGGAAATAATACTTTAGTGATTTTGCACGGAAAAATGGTTTCCTTTGCTTTGTTCAATTGCCAAAATATTCAAATAAAGAATATCCAGTTCGATTATGAAAGGCCAACGATGTCTGAATTAACAATCACTTCGGTTTCGCCAACGGCAATCAAAATGAAAATTCACCCCGATTCAAGATATTTTATTGAAAACGGGAAAATTGGATTTTATGGCGAAGGATGGAAAAGCAATTCACATCATACCATTTCTTTGGATCCGCAAAACGATTTGATGCGTTACTCTTCATTTGAACTTTTTTTAAAAGCAAAAGCTAAAACGATTCAGGAAGAAAATAGAACAGTTTTGTTTGAGGGGGATTTTACAAAAGCAAATTATAAAGTGGGTGATGTGCTTTCGATTCGTGATACCTACAGAGATAATTGCGGTGGATTTATTACTTTGAGTAAAGATATTGTCCTATCTAATGTAAAGATGCATTTTATGCACGGATTGGGAATCGTTTCTCAATTTGCCGAAAATATTACATTTTCAAAAGTTATTGTTGCTCCTCGTGAAGATTCAGGTCGTGTGATTTCGTCATTTGCAGATTGTTTTCATTTTTCAGGCTGCAAAGGAAAAATCTTGGTTGACGGTTGCAAGACTTCTGGCTCTCATGACGACCCAATTAACGTTCATGGGACTCATTTGAAAATTTCTGAAATAACAGCTGATAAAAAAATAAAGGTGCAATTCATGCATCATCAAACTTATGGTTTTGAAGCTTTTTTTGCAGGAGACAGTATCAGTTTTGTAAGCCCACAAACTTTAAAACCAATTATTTTAGGTAAATTGAAGTCGGCAAAATTGATCGGAAAAAAAGAAATGGAATTGGTTTTGGACGGGCAAATTTCGGATAAAGTAAATGTTGGAGATGTTATCGAGAACATAACTTGGACTCCGGAAGTAACCATTAGTAATTCAAGATTCGAGCGCACAAATACAAGAGGATTATTGCTAACCACACGCAGAAAAGTTTTAATAGAAAATAACATTTTTTATCGCACGGGAATGCATGCTATCCTGATTGCAAATGATGCTTCGAGTTGGTTTGAGTCTGGGGCGGTGAAAGATGTTACGATTCGGAACAACACTTTTGAGGAATGTGCCTATAATTCAGGAACAATCATCAATATAGCACCAGAAAATCATGAATTGGTGAGTGGTTATTATGTGCATCGCAATATTCGTATTGAAAATAATCTTTTCAAAATATTCGAGAAGCCAATTTTGTCGGCACGTTCGACAGATGGTCTTGTTTTTGTGAATAATACAATTAATCCATCTGATTTGCTTCCTGCGAGTTCTGGTGAAAATTCGTTTACACTCACTGCTTGTAACAATGTAATTATCAAAAAGAATCATTTTAATACGAGTTGGAAGCCGAAAATTGCCACATTCAAAATGACTAAAAAGCAAGTCAAAACCGATATAAAAGATTTGAATATTAAATAATGATTTTAGTTCGAAAAATATCAAAACCAAAACAAAAAAACAAAAAAATGAATAAGAACAAAAAGATGTTTTCTCTGAAGAATTGCCTTTCTCTGATAGTTTGTTTGATGATTGGATTTTCAGTGTTTTCTCAAAACACGACGATAAAGAGGATGGGGGCGACGGATACTCAGTCATTTGATGATAATTGGCTTTTTTCACGATTTGGGCTCCAAGCCGATGGATTGGTTAAGGAAGAACCTAAAAATTTAGAATCCATATCTACGAGTGAATCAAATTGGGAAAAATTGAATTTGCCACACGATTGGGCAATCAAAGGACCATTCAGAATTGAATTGAGAGGGGAAACCGGGAAATTGCCATGGAAAGGAATTGGTTGGTACCGAAAACATTTTAATGTTCCTGCATCCGACTCAGGAAAACAAATTTTTGTTGATTTTGATGGTGCTATGGCAAATGCCAAAGTTTATTTGAACGGAAATTACGTTGGAACCTGGCCTTATGGTTACAATTCTTTCCGAATGAATTTGACACCATTTTTGAAATTTGGCCAGGAAAATATTTTAGCTGTTCGTTTGGATACTGAAAACTGGGATTCCCGTTGGTATCCGGGAGCGGGAATTTATCGCCATGTTTGGTTGGTAAAAACCAGTCCGGTACACGTTGGGCATTGGGGAACGTACATCACGACTCCGAATGTTACCAAAGAAGCAGCCGATATTCGAATGATTGTGAATGTGGATAATGCCTCGAATCAAACTGTAAAAGCTGTAGTTACAACCGATTTATATGAAATGGATGTCAATGATGTGGCCAAATTAAAAGTGGGTTCATTAATTCCTTCAACGCTTGAAATTAAGCCAAATGAAACCGGAAGATCAGAGGCTCATTCGGTTTTGAATAATCCAAAATTATGGGATCTAAAAACTCCAAATCGCTACTTGGCGCAAACGAAAGTTACTGTTGACGGAAAAGTGGTTGATACCTACAATACTCCTTTTGGAGTTCGCACTATTGAGTTTACACCAAGAAACGGATTCCTTCTAAACGGAAAAAGAGTTGAAATTTTCGGAACATGTAATCACCATGACTTGGGGGCTTTGGGTGCTGCTATTAATACTTCGGCATTAAAAAGACAACTAAAAATGTTGAAAGAAATGGGATGTAATTCATTGCGTACTTCACATAACCCACCGGCTCCGGAATTATTAGAATTGGCTGATAAGATGGGATTCCTGGTTTGGGATGAAGCTTTTGACGCATGGAAAAATGGCAAGAAAAAACTAGATTATAATGTGATTTTTGACGAATGGCATGAAAAAGATTTAATGGCTTTGGTTCACAGGGACAGAAACCATCCTTCGGTGTTTATTTGGTCAATTGGAAATGAAGTTCCGGATCAGCAAAATGTTACATTAACTAAACATCTGGCCGATATTGTGAGAAGAGAAGATCCAACTCGACCTGTTTCGAACGGATATAACGATCCTGATGGTGGACGAGCTTCGGGCGCTGTGGTCGGATTGGATATTATGGGAGTTAACTATTTTTTCAGCCAACAACCAAAATGGGATGTTGATCCAAGATATGAGAAAAAACCAACGATTGGAAGTGAAACCGCATCAACGGTGAGCTCTCGTGGCGAATATTTCTTTGATGATAAATATAATAAAAGTACATGGCAAATTTCGTCTTATGACGATGCTTTCCCAGGTTGGGGTTGCTCTCCGGATACACAATTCCGCACCAATGCACAATTTCCACATTTATTGGGAGAATATGTTTGGACCGGATTTGATTATTTGGGTGAACCAACACCTTATAATTCTGATGAAACTAATTTGTTAAACTTTAGAACAGATCCTTCAAAACAAGCAGAATTAGAGGCAAAATTAGCCGAATTACAAAAAAGTAATCCACCTTCAAGAAGTAGTTACTTTGGAATAATTGATTTGGCTGGTTTCCCAAAAGATCGCTATTATATTTATAAATCGCATTGGAGACCGGATGTCCCGACAGCTCATATTCTTCCGCACTGGAATTGGAGTGAGCGTGTTGGAAAAGTTGTTCCTGTTCATGTATATACTTCGGGGGATGAAGGCGAATTATTTCTTAACGGAAAAAGTCTTGGAAGAAAGAAAATGGTAGCCGGAAAAGATTTTCGTTTGACTTGGGCCAATGTAATTTACACACCGGGCGAACTGAAAGTGGTTTGTTACAAAAAAGGGAAACAATGGGCTACTGACGTGGTTAAAACTACTGGAGAAGCTACAAAACTAAAAATGTCAGCCGATAGGAGCGAAGTTCTTGCAGACGATGTAGATTTGGCTTTTGTTACTGTTGATATTACCGATAAAAACGGTTTGGTTGTGCCTCGTTCAAATCAGTTAGTCAAATTTTCAGTTGAAGGAGCTGGGGAAATCGTGGCAACAGATAACGGTGATGCAACAAGTTTTATTCCTTTCCAAAGCCACGAACGACCTGTTTATAACGGAAAAGTTTTAGTGATTGTAAAAGCCAAAAAAGGTCAAAAAGGACAATTTACAGTGAAAGCGGAAAGCAACGGGTTGCAAGCCGCTTCGACAGTTATCAGAATAAAATAAAATAGAAACATAAAATTTATAAAGAATGATAAAGAAATTAATAGTAGCGGCTCTTTTGGTTGGAACTTCAATAGTAGGCAATGCGCAAAATAAAATTGCGGCGAAGGATATTGCCGACAAGATGAAATGGTTTGAGGATGCGAAGTTGGGTATCTTTATTCATGCAGGAATTTATTCGGTTGCCGATGTTTCGGAATCCTGGAGTTTTCATAACGGAAACATTTCGGTGGATGATTATATGAAACAACAAAAAAGCTACACCTTAAGCAAATACGATCCAGCTGCTTGGGCGCAAATGATTAAGGACTGTGGCGCAAGATATTGCGTTATTACAACCAAACATCATGACGGAGTGGCGATGTATGATACCAAATTGGGTAAATTGAGCTCGGTTAAAACTTGTGCTGCCAAAAAAGACATGATTAAACCTTTCTTTGAAGAACTTCGTAAAAGAGATGTAAAATGTGGTGCTTATTTCTCGTTAATCGATTGGACACATGATGATTATCCTGGTTTTCTAAAAGACAAAGAACGTTACGACATCAAGAAAGAACCGGCCCGTTGGGCACGTTTTCAAAAATTCTTTCAAGGCCAGATCAAAGAAATCTCTGATTGGTATAATCCTGATTTGTGGTGGTTTGATGGAGATTGGGAACACAGCGCCGAAGAGTGGCAAGCTGAAAAAACTCGTAAAATGATGTTGGACAGAAACCCAAATACCATCATCAATGGTCGTTTGCAAGGGTATGGTGATTATGATACTCCAGAGCAAAATTTCCCTGTCGTGCGTCCAGCTTTCAAATGGTGGGAATTGTGTATGACTATGAACGAAAACTGGGGTTACCGAGTGAGCGACAACAACTGGAAAACGCCCTATGAAATCATTACTATTTTTGTGGATGCGGTTTCTAACGGTGGAAATTTATTATTGGACATCGGACCAAAACCTGATGGGACTTATCCTGAAAACGTTGTTTCTACTTTGAAAGAATTAGGAGATTGGAACAAAAGGAATGGTGAAGGTATTTTTGGAACTATTCCAGGAATTCCACAAGGGCATTTCTATGGGCCAACAACATTGTCAAAAGATTCAAAAACACTTTATTTATTTGTTCATGGAAAAACTTCAGGACAGGTGATGCTAAAAGGATTGGATAATAAAATTCAGGATATTACAGTTTTGGGTTCTAACGTGAAATTGACTCACAAAGTAGTTGGAAAAATTTCATGGAGTGCTGTTCCTGGTTTGGTTTATATTGATTTACCGGAAAGTGCGGTTGACAAATATGTGACTTGTATTAAAGTAACATTGGATAAGCCAATTAAATTATACAGAGGCCAAGGCGGTTTCTTGACTAATTAATAAACTATGAAAATGACATTTTCATTTTTGAGGATGTCATTTTTTTATAAAATCCATTTAAACGATTTAGATAAAAGAAAAAATCTTACCTAATACTATTCTATTGATTTTTTGATAAATAAAAATATGCTGTAAGATAGCTAATATCAAAACGATGAAAAAAAATACACTTTTACTTTGTTTTTTTTTGGGAAGCCAATTATTGTTTTCTCAAAAAACGCCGAAATATAAAAATCCAAAATTACCTGTAGAAGAGCGAGTTCAGGATTTATTGTCCCAAATGACACCCGAAGAAAAATTTTGGCAGATGTATATGATTCCCGGTGACTTGTCTGACGGTGCAGATAACTACAAAAACGGAATTTTCGGCTTACAGGTAAGCGCCAAAGGAAGTACCGATGCTGGTAACCAAATTTTAGATTACAGCGCAGCAAGTAATGCTCAGGAAACAGTAAAATTGATCAACAAAATTCAAAAACATTTTGTTGAAAATACGCGTCTTGGTATCCCGATTATTGCTTTTGACGAAGCTTTGCACGGATTGGTAAGAGATGGAGCTACAGCTTTCCCTCAATCTATTTCATTGGCGGCAACATTTGATCCTGCTTTGGTAAAAAGAGTTTCAACAGCGATTGCATTGGAGTCAAAAAGTCGCGGAATTCGCCAGATTTTGTCACCAGTTGTAAACCTCGCTTCAGATGTTCGTTGGGGGCGTGTTGAGGAAACCTATGGTGAAGATCCTTTTCTTTCTTCAAAAATGGGAGTCGCTTATGTGTCGTCTTTTGAAGAAAGGGGAGTAATAACAACACCTAAACATTTCCTGGCAAATAGTGGGGATGGGGGACGAGACAGTTACCCGATTGATTACAATGAACGTTATTTGGAAGAATATCAGTTTCCGCCTTTCAGGGCTTGTTTTACCGAAGGAGGAAGTCGAAGTGTAATGACTTCGTACAATACCGTAAACGGAAGTCCTTGTACTGCCAACGATTGGCTATTGAACAAAAAACTGAAAGGGGAAATGAATTTTAAAGGATTCATTATTTCGGATGCTAATGCTGTAGGGGGAGGGAATATACTTCATTATACAGCCAAAGATTATCCGCAATCAGGAGCAAATGCAATTAATAATGGTCTGGATGTTATTTTTCAAACGGCCTATGAGCATTATAAATTATTTCAACCGCCTTTCCTTGACGGAAGAATTGATACGAAAAACATTGATGAATCTGTTGCAAGAGTGTTACGATTGAAATTTGAATTGGGATTATTTGAACACCCGTATGCCGATGAAAAGGAAACGAATAAATGGAACGGAAATCCGGCTCACAAATTATTAGCCAGAGAAGCTGCCGAAAAAGGGATGGTTTTGCTGAAAAATGACAATAAAGTTTTGCCTTTGCAAAAAAACATAAAATCAATCGCTTTAATTGGTCACGATATTACCGATGCACGATTGGGTGGTTACAGCGGCCCAGGAAATGGAAAAGTGAGTATTCTTGACGGAATTAAAGGTAAATTAGGAAAATCGGTTTCGATTAATCTTGCCGAAGGTGTTGCCAGAAGAAGCATAGAATATGTTCCGGTTCCTTCTTCTAATTTATTTACTGTTGAAAAAGGTAAAATGATAAATGGATTGTCCGCTGAATATTTCAATAATGTGCAATTGAGCGGAAGTCCTGCTTTGTCACGATTGGACAATGCGATAAATTTTGATTGGACATTATATTCACCGGATCAGGAGAAAATCAATTACGATTTTTATTCGGCTAAATGGAGCGGAAAAATAAAATCACCCGTAACAGGAACGTACAAAGTTGGCTTTGAAGGCAATGACGGTTACCGTTTGTACCTTAATGGAAAACTAATCATTGATAACTGGAAAAGTCAAACCTATTCCACAAAATTGGTTGATTTTAATTTTGAAAAAGACAAAGAATACGATATTAGAGTTGAGTTTTTTGAGTCGCAAGGTTATGCCAAGTTCAAATTAGTTTGGAATGTTGGCGTAAATAATGATTGGCAAAGAAAAATTGATGAAGCAGTGGCGGCAGCCCAAAAATCAGATGTGGCAGTAATCACTGGCGGAATTGAAGAAGGGGAGTTCAATGACAGAGCTTATCTGGGATTGTTAGGGCATCAGGAAGAATTAATAAATGCCGTCGCTGCAACAGGAAAACCGGTTGTTGTGCTTTTGGTTGGAGGAAGTGCAATTACGATGAATAATTGGATCAACAATGTTCCTGCAATTTTGGATGTTTGGTATCCGGGGGAAGACGGAGGAAATGCTGTGGCAAATATTCTTTTTGGGGACAAAAATCCTGCAGGACGCTTACCAATTACCTTTCCCGTTTTTGAAGGGCAATTACCATTGGTGTACAATCATAAGCCAACAGGACGTTCTGATGATTATACGAATTTAAACGGTGCTCCTTTATTTCCTTTCGGTTACGGATTGAGTTATTCGACTTTTGAATACAGCAATATACATTTTGATAAAAAGCAAATTGGAAAATCAGAAACCACAAAAGTGTATTGTTCCATAAAAAACACAAGTAATGTTGATGGTGAAGAAGTGGTTCAATTGTACGTAAGAGATCTTTTGGCATCTATTGCACAGCCTATTAAACAAATGAAAGGTTTTCAAAGAATTTCCCTAAAAGCCGGAGAATCAAAAGAAATTTCATTTGAAATAAATAAAGAAACACTTCAGATATTGAACGGTGACATGAAATGGGTGGTTGAACCAGGCGATTTCAGAATTATGATTGGAGCTTCTTCAAGAGATATTAAGTTGAGGGATATCTTAACGGTTACAGAATAGATTTTAAAATAGGTTGGCATAAATACAAACAATAATGAAAAAAATAATTTTTGCAATGCTACTTACAGCTTTGTTTTTTTACAATAATGTGAAAGCACAAAAGATTGAAATATTCGATCGGGTAAGGGTAAATCAAGATGATAGCCGAAAGGATTTTTCAACTGACAATAACGGAAATGTTTACTACGGTGGTGGCCAGTATGTGTTTAAAAAAGTTACTTTTCCTAAACAAAAGCTGAACACCAAAGCCGAAATCAGTGTTACAGTGATTTCTGGTGGAGATCGTTACGATCGTGCCGGTTCGATTTATATACTTCCTGTGGATAAAAACAATTCACTTGAGGATGTGGTGAAAAATAAAAAGTTTGCTTCAAACGAATTTACTAAAATTAAAACCATTGTTCCTGAAGGAAATTTTGGTCCAACTTTAGAATTGATGCGTTTTATGACAACTTTCGGTGTTGGTTATTTCAGTAACGATTCTTTACAACGCAAACCGGTTTATATTCCGTATTGGGAAAAAGAAGTAAAATGGAAAGAGGGCATTTCGCAATTCACGACTTTATTGCAAGACGAAGTTTGGATTGGTGTTCACATTGGAAATTATACCAAAGGCGGTCATATTGTAAGTGCTTCTATCAATCTTATGCCAAGCGAATTGAGCTGTGATGTTGCTAAAAACAGAGTAATTGTACCGCTATTGAATACCGATCCTTTTGGTCCAAACCAAGGAAACGACGAACTTTTTGCTTACAAAGATTTTCAGATTGAATTTAATTTGCCGAAAGGAGCCAAAAACGCAAAATTATATTACATCAGTACTGGTCATGGCGGCCATAGTGAAGGTGATGAATTTGTTAAAAAGCAAAACATCGTGAAAATTGACGATAAAAAAGTAATAGATTTTATTCCGTGGCGCGATGACTGTGCCAGTTTTCGTCGATTCAATCCGGGAACCGGTGTTTGGTTGAAAAAACGAATAGCACCATACATCCAGGAAGACAAAGGAACTTATGCCACTAAAGAAATTGAAGAACCTATTGCAAGTAGCGATTTGAGCCGTTCCAATTGGTGCCCCGGAAGTAATGTTCCGCCAATGATTGTTCCGCTTGAGTTGAAAGATGGAAAACATACAATAATTTTCAGTATTCCCGAAGCTCAAAAAAATGCAAACGGCACTTCAAACCACTGGATGGTGAGTTCGTATCTCGTTTACGAACTTTAGAATTAAGATATATTCATAAAATAATACAAAATGAAAAAAGCATTTTTACTTTTATTATTGCCATTCCTTTGTTTGGCTCAAGCTCCATATCGAGTTTCTATAATTCCGAAACCACAAAGTATAACGTATAGCGAGGGCGGATTTACGTTAAAAAACGGTTCAACTGTCGCAGTAACCGATGCAAGACTTGCATCATTGGCAAATTATCTTGTGGCAACCATCGGAAAAGAAAACGGCTTGGATTTGAAAATTTCAAAAGATATTAAAGCTGATATCACACTTTCATTGGGCTACAAAAATGAAAAACTGGAAGCTTACAAAATGGAGGTTTCAAATAATGGAATTGCAATTGTCGGAGCTTCTCCTGCAGGTGTTTTGATGTCGGTTGCGACTTTGCAACAATTGATTCCTGTTGGTGTAAGTCAAACCGAAGTACAATTTTTGAAAATTGAAGATTTTCCAAAATACAGTTATAGAGGAGCACATTTGGACGTGAGTCGTCATTTTTATAGTGAAAATGAAGTGAAACATTTTTTGGATTTGATGGCGAGATACAAGTTGAATAAATTTCACTGGCATTTGACGGACGATCAGGGGTGGAGAATAGAAATCAAAAAATATCCATTGCTGACCGAAAAAGGCGCTTGGCGCAAATTGAATAATCAGGACAGGGATTGTATCAAATTGAGTAAAGAACAGGATAACAGCGATTTCAAATTGCCTAAAGAACATTTAAAAATTGTCGAAAATGATACACTTTACGGCGGATTTTACACTCAGGAACAAATTAAAAATGTGGTAAAATATGCAAAAGAGCGAGGTATTGATGTTTTGCCAGAAATCGATATGCCAGGGCATTTTATGGCTGCAATTATTGGTTATCCATATCTTTCCTGTAAAGGTGGCGCACATATGGGAACTACCTTTTCAGACCCATTATGCGTTGGAAATCCGCAATCGTTGAAATTGGCAAAAGATATTTATACCGAAGTTGCCGGTTTATTCCCTTATGAATACATGCATTTGGGTGCTGATGAAGTAGAAAGAACCAATTGGAAAGAATGCCCTAAATGTCAGGCTAAGGTAAAAAAGGAACATTTGAAAGGTGTTGAGGAACTACAGGCGTGGTTTGTTCACGATATGGAAAAGCATTTCAATAAGTTAGGCAAGAAATTAATTGGTTGGGATGAAATTTTAGACGGCGGCCTATCGCCAACAGCGACAATTATGTGGTGGAGAAATTGGGCTCCAAAAGCAATTCCAACTGCTACTGAACAAGGAAATAAAGCGATTTCAAGTCCTTGTTTCGAAATGTATTTCGATTTAACGGAAGGGCCAACTTCTCTGGAATCGGCTTATATGTTTGAGCCATTAAAAGGGCTTTCGCCAAAGCAATCCAATAATGTGATTGGTATTCAGGGGAATCTTTGGACTGAAACGGTTCCTACGGTTCGTCGTGCCGAACATCAATATTTTCCACGATTTTTTGCCCTTTCAGAAGGGGCATGGAATGGAGGAAAGCGCAATTGGGAAGAATTTAGAAGCCGAGTGGTAAACGAAATCGAATATCTTGATGCCAAGAAAATTAATTACCGTGTTCCAAACTTGACAGGTTTCAACGATTTAAATGTATTTACTGAAAATGAAGCGGTAAATGTAAATTGTATTTTACCCAATATTACGGTTCGATATACTACAGATGGTTCCATTCCGCAAGCAAATTCAACAAAATATATTGCTCCATTTACGGTGTCTGAAACTACAAAGTTTAATTTTAGATCGTTTCATCCTGATGGAAGTGGATCAGAAGTTTACAAAGCTGAATTTAGAAAAGAGAGTTATTCAAATGCTTATTCGGGAACTTTCGCTGGAGACGGAATTGTCGTAAAAGAATACGATTCTAAATCGAAAAAATGTGCCGACATCAAAAACAGTAATTTGGTTAAAGAATCCAAGGCTGATACTATGGAAATGCCAGTGGATTTCAAAGGTTTTGCGGGGTTGATTTTTGAAGGATATTTTGAAGTTAAAGCTGATGGTGTTTACACTTTTGAATTGGCTTCGAATGATGGTTCGATGTTATATGTTGACGGTGCAATGGTAATCGATAATGACGGACCACACGGAAACAAAGCCAAAACAGGGCAAAAAGCGTTGGCAAAAGGCTGGCACAAAATGACAGCAGAATATTTTGATTTGGATTCCGGAGGGAATTTTTCAGTGAAAATGAAATCGACTGAGGAAAAAGATTTTTCTGTGATGAGTCATTTTAAAAATTAAAATATTCTCAGTCAAAATTAAAAGTTTGTATCTGTTTTGTAGAATAGTTATTTTAAATTGATATCTCTAGGAAATTTTATTAATAATAACCCGTTGGGTGTAATTAAATTGTTTGATTTTTAATATTGTTTATTGGTCTATCAAATATGAATTTATTGATATACTGAACCAATGTTAATGCCGTGATTTTGGCTAAAATTCTTGTTTTAAAACC
>Ga0207975_100190_pt1 | contig 43872 bp, 40 predicted proteins | sample LakWasMe91_HOW11_2_FD_183913 | JGI IMG/M metagenome (GOLD analysis project Ga0207975, IMG submission 183913) | Freshwater sediment methanotrophic microbial communities from Lake Washington under simulated oxygen tension - Sediment Metagenome... | ecosystem: Environmental > Aquatic > Freshwater >...
ACTCTCTCGGAGAAAGCGTTTTGATTTTTTCCGATTCGTCCTGCTCACCGGCCATAGAAACAGCCAGTTGTTGGGCAATATCAGGATCAACATAAGTACCGCCCTGAGCTATTTTATACACCGCAGCGATCAGCGTTTCAGGCATGCTGTTTTTAGTAATATAACCCTTGGCTCCGGCCGCAAGCGCGCGCGTCACATAAACCAGTTCATTATGGATGCTGAAGACCAGGATCTTACAGTGCGGATCGCGATTGAGCAGCCTCCTGATGCTTTCAAAACCGCCGATGCCCGGCATCGATAAGTCCGTCACCACAATATCCGGTTGATGCTGATTGTACATTTGACAAGCCGCCTCGCCCCGATCCGCCTCATAAACCTGTCCGATTTTATCGGATAGGGACAGATAAGCCTTGTAACCCGTCCGAACCACGGCATGATCATCGACCAACAGCACACTAATTTTACCCGCCACGACTTTGCTCCTTAACGTGTCAAAACAGTCATCATGCCTGTTTACAAACGCTAAATCGATAGGAGCTTTTCCCGTTCTTGCAGTCAAACAATCAAGGAAATTTTCTCGGTTTATTTCCGGGATTTTTCCCGCCGTTTTCCGGGCTTATTCCGTAACGCTGCAAGCAACCGCTCCCGTACTATGAACGCCTGTTCAGCCCTGCATCTCAATAAAGCATTGCAAACGTTTTGATCAAGAAAGCGAGTTACCTTACTTAAACTTTATCGATACGCATGGGCTGGCTTCATATAAGTACAACAATCATAACCCCTGGAGGAACTATGCGGATTTCCAAATTCACCCGCACCGCTGTCGCATCCGCTGTCTGTAGCGGCGCCTTATTATCGGTTTCGATACCGGCACAGGCCAACAAAGCCCTGGATAGACTGTCGAAAGAAGATACTAACTGGGTCATGCAGACCAAAGACTACGGTGCAACCCACTTTAGCGACATGACCCAGATCAACGCGCACAACGTCCAGCATCTACAGCCGGTCTGGTCGTTTTCCACGGGCGTACTGAACGGGCATGAAGGCGGACCGCTGGTCATTGACGGCATCATGTATGTACATACGCCCTTCCCTAATAACATTTTCGCTATCGATCTGGACGAGCCCGGCAAAATCTTATGGGAATACAAACCTAAACAAAATCCGGCCGCCCGCGCAGTCGCCTGTTGCGACGTGGTCAACAGAGGCTTGGCTTACGCGCCCGCCGGCGACGGTTATCCGGCGACTATTTTCCAGAATCAACTGGACGGACATGTCGTCGCGTTAAACGCCAAGACCGGCGAGTTATTGTGGAAAATGGAAAATTCCGACATTGCGATGGGTTCCACGCTGACCGTCGCACCTTTTGTGGCTAAAGACAAAGTCATCGTCGGCAGCTCAGGCGCAGAATTGGGCGTAAGAGGCTATGCCACCGCCTATAACATTAAAGACGGCAAACAGGCATGGCGCGTTTATGCGACCGGCCCTGACGCCGACATCAAACTGGCCAAGGATTTCAACAGCGCCAACCCGCATTACGGCCAATTCGGCCTGGGTCTGAAAACCTGGGAAGGCGATGCCTGGAAAATCGGCGGCGGCACCAACTGGGGCTGGTATGCGTTCGACCCCGACCTGGACATGCTCTATTACGGCTCGGGCAACCCCGCGCCGTGGAATGAAACCATGCGCCCCGGCGACAACAAATGGACGATGACCATCTGGGGCCGCGACATCAATACCGGCGAGGCCAAATTCGGTTATCAAAAAACGCCGCATGACGAATGGGATTACGCCGGCGTCAACTACATGGGCTTATCGGAACAGCTGGTTGACGGAAAAATGACCAAACTGCTGACCCACCCCGACCGCAACGGCCTGGTTTATACCCTGAACCGCGAAAACGGCGATTTGGTCAACGCCTTTAAAATCGACGATACCGTCAACTGGGTTAAAAAAGTCGACCTGAAAACCGGCCTGCCGGTTCGCGATCCCGAGTTTTCGACCCACATGGATCATGAAGCCAAAGGCATCTGCCCGTCCGCGATGGGTTACCACAACCAGGGCATCGAATCTTACGATCCGAACAAAAAACTGTTCTTCATGGGCACCAACCATATCTGCATGGACTGGGAACCGTTCATGCTGCCTTACCGCGCAGGCCAGTTCTTTGTCGGCGCGACGCTGAACATGTATCCGGGACCTAAAGGCACCTTGGGCCAAGTGAAAGCGATGAACTCCGTGACCGGCAAATTCGAATGGGAAATCAAGGAAAAATTCGCAGTCTGGGGCGGCACCACCGCAACCGCAGGCGACCTGGTTTTCTACGGTACTTTGGACGGTTACATCAAAGCCTTGGATTCACGGAACGGCAAAGAGTTGTGGAAATTCAAACTGCCTTCCGGCGTTATCGGTCACCCGATTACCTTCGGACATAAAGGCAAGCAATATGTGGCGATTTACTACGGTGTCGGCGGCTGGCCCGGCGTTGGTTTAGTGTTCGACTTGCAGGATCCTACCGCAGGTTTGGGCGCAGTCGGTGCGTTTAAAGAACTGGCTCACTACACGCAACAAGGCGGTGGTGTGATGGTCTTTGCATTGGGTTATTAAAGAGGTAGGGGCGGGTCTTGTGCCCGCCCATCGGCCTTGTGCCTGTTCAGGGGCAACCACAAGGGATTGCCCCTACGTAGCACCACGTTTTTAAACCGGCATTAACGAGAGTAAATATGCAGATAAACAAGTTTTTCATAACGGCTTTGTGTTTGGGGGGCAGCGTGGCAATCCCCCAAGCACAGGCCGAACAAAACAAACCGCTAAAGGTCTGCGCTGCGGAAAACGAAATGCCTTATTCCAATAAGGCAGGCGAAGGCTTCGAGAATAAATTGGCGGAATTGGTCGGCAAAGCGCTGAATAGAAAAGTCGAATACCTTAGTTGGACCGACCCGCGCTACTACATACGCGACACGCTGGATAAAGGACTGTGCGATGTAGCGATGGGCGTCGATAAAGGCGATCCCAGAGTCTTAACCACCCAGCCTTACTACCGTTCCGGCTACGTCTTCATCTCGCGAGAAGCCGACAAGCTGAATTTGGAAAATTGGGATAGCGAAGCATTACGCAAGGCGCAGCGCATCGCTTTTGTACCCGACACACCGCCGGAAGTGATGATGCGAGCTATCGGGCGTTACAACGATATGTTCAATTATTCCCAGGAGTTGGTGGGCTTTAAATCCAGGCGCAACCAGTACATTAAATACGAAACCTCGAAACTGGTCTCTGAAATTTCATCGGGCCATGCCGAAATTGCCGCCCTTTGGGGGCCGTCTGCCGCGCGTTATGTCAAAGCATCGACCACACCGTTGGTGATGACGATGATTCCTGACAACAACGTTCGTACAGACGGACAAAAAGTCGACTTTCACTTCAGCACCTCGATGGGCGTTCGAAAAAATGATCCGACCTTACTGGCTCAGTTGAACAAGGTTATTGAAGACAACCGGAATGAAATAACCGAGTTGCTGGAAGAAGAAGGCATTCCTTTGGTTGCAGAGCCCGATGCGCCTTAAAAAATCACAAAGAAATTAGGTCTTAACAATGAACAGAAAAAAATTATTCGTCGCATCGGCTGTCAGCCTTGCGTTGATCAGCTCGGCGGCTTTAGCGGAAATAACCTTTCGCAATACCATTACCGGCGCACCGCTGGATATGAGCGTCGCCAAATCGGGCGGTAACGAGGCCGTTTTCAATCAATTTAAGGAGACCGGCAAGAACCCCTACAACGGTGACAAAGAAGCCGTACAAAAAGGTCACGACCTGTTTATGCCCGCCTGCTCCGGCTGTCACGGTCACGAAGCCGAAGGTAAATTAGGGCCGGGACTGGCGGATGATTACTGGACCTATCCGTCCGCTGCGACCGATCAGGGTTTGTTCGAAGTGCTGTTCGGCGGCGCCAACGGCATGATGGGGCCGCAATACGTCAATCTATCGACCGATGAAATGCTGTTGATTATGTCCTGGATACGCGACATCTATAAAGGCGATCCGAAAAAAGCCAAATGGTTAAAAAAATAGAGAGGAAAAACCCATGAAAAAAATGCTTTTAATTAATGCAGGCGTAGTGTTGGCGGCGCTGTCCTATTCGGCTATCGCTTACGACGGTCAAAATTGCAGCGAACCGGGAGTTTGTTGGGAACCCAAGCCGGGTTACCCGGAAAAAGTGGCGGGCAGCAAGTACGATCCGAAACACGATGTCAATGAACTCAATAAGCAAGCCCAATCGGTTATAGAAATGGAAGAACGCAATAAAAAACGCCAGGAAAATTTGGCCAAGACCGGCAAGTTTGTTTATGACGTAGACGATATCGAATAGGGATTTGTTTTGGGCATAGATGCATTCCAATCATTCGTCCCCTTGTGAGTCTGTTTGTATCTTATGCCCCTTTTTTCTTTTTTGCTCGCTCCCGCGCGGCACGCTCATTGTTATACATAAGTACCTACGGGCTGTCGCCATTTCGATAGTCCCTTACCTGGCGTTAGGCGAGAAACAGGCCGATATACAGACCTTCCAGGTTTTAAAAACCTGGAAGGTCTAAGCGGCAGCGTTCTAAACAGGCGGGACGTTACAGCCGGAAACGCCACCTCGCGCTGCGCTTGGGTGGCCTTATTCCGGCCTACTTCGAAATGTGTATAAAGATGAACACTGCGCGTTGGAACTAGGGGAAATCCAGATTTTTTTTATAAAGCCCATGAACACAGACACCCAACTTACCGACTGGCGCGAACAGGCGTTACAGTTTGAACGACAAATCAACCAAACCGTTATCGGTCTACAGCCTGCGGTCAGACATATCATTCTGGCCGTTTTTGCCAGAGGCCATGTCTTGCTGGAAGGCAATGTCGGCGTCGGCAAAACCACGCTGTTAAGAGCGGTTGCCCAAGGCTTGGGCGGCGATTATCAACGGATTGAAGGCACTATCGACCTGATGCCCGCCGACTTGATCTATTACACCTATTTAAACAGCGAAGGCCGTCCGTGCGTCGATCCGGGACCTTTGCTGAAACACGGCGACACACTCGCCACCTTCTTCTTCAACGAAATCAACCGCGCCCGTCCGCAAGTCCATGCATTGCTGTTAAGGGCGATGGCCGAACGCAGCATCAACGCCTTTAACCGCGACTATCATTTCCCGCACATTCAAGTTTTTGCCGACCGCAACCGCGTCGAGAAGGAAGAAACCTTCGAGCTGCCCGCCGCCGCCAAAGACCGCTTTATGATGGAAATCAACATCGACATGCCCAGAGGGGATACTGAGCTGGATGAGCTGATGTTTAATCCCCGTTTTCATGATACCGATCAACTTGTTGCAGGAGTCGCTAACAGCGGCATTTACTACCGGCTCAATGAGTTGGCGCAAACGCTGCAGCAACGCATACAAACCAGTCCCAAACTCCATGCCTACGCGCTGAGTTTATGGAAAGCCACGCATCAGCCGCAACAATACGGCGTTCAACTGACCGATGTCGAAATGCCGCAATTGTTAATGGCCGGCGCCAGTCCGCGCGGCATGAGTTACTTGATCCGCGCCGCCAAAACCCGCGCATGGCTGGAACAGCGAGATCATGTATTGCCGGAAGATCTGCAAGCGGTTTTTCCGGTCTGCATGACGCACCGGCTGTTTTTAAACCCGCTGTACGCCTACAGGAAAGAACAGCTGCTGCCCGAATTGATCAAAGGGATTTTGGACCAGGTGGCTGCGCCTTAAGCGATTAAAAAATAGAACACGGAACCGAAAGTAGGCGCCTCTAGGCGACACGGATTTGACGGATTTACTCTCGTTCCCACGCGCTGCGTGGGAATGCAATGCTGGACGCGCTGCGTCCCCTATACGCAAGACGTCAGTCGTAACTTGCGGCGCAGCGCGCCTTGACGGCATTCCCACGCAACGCGTGGGAACGAGGAAAAATAAAAAAACTTCACCACGAAGACACGAAGAACACGAAGAACACGAAGTTTTATATTTTTTCTTCGTGTCCTTCGTGTCTTCGTGGTGAATTAATCGAATATACGGCCATTTCGCTTAATGGCATAAAACAAGAAAAATATCGTACCCCATGACCGAAACGCTACATTACCGCTTACCCTGGCAATCAAGTTCCGTTTATCCCGGCGCTCATCCCGGACAAATGATCGGTGCCGGACAGCTGTTCAAGCGCCACGAACCGCTGATTGCCAGCCCCGACCCCCGACGCATAGACTTGCGCGCCAGCGTGCTCGACCCGTTTTCGTCGTACCGGGTGCGCGTTTATCAGCAGCAAAGCAGCGTCAACGTGTATCTGATTGCCGATATGTCGGCATCGATGGGCTATGCCGACAAACAACAAACCCTGATCCGTTTTTTACTGACCGCCGCCCATTCGGCCTTCGATTACGGCGACAAATTCGGCTTTATCGGCTGCACTGACCGTATCGAACACTGCTGGCTACTTCCCGCCAGCCATCATTTTGGCCGGGTATCGGCACTGGCAAAACAACTGGAAAGCCTGACTTTTACCGGCAGCGCAAACGGCCTGCAAAACGCGGCAGCCTTTCTGCCTGCCGAGCGCTCGCTGGTATTTTTGCTATCCGACTGCCATTTTCCACTGCCTCAGTTGCGTGCCATATTAGGCTCGCTACAGGCTCACGACGTGATCCCGCTGGTGTTGTGGAATCAGCACGAATACACGACCTTGCGCAACTGGGGCCTGATTTCTTTCCAGGACATGGAAAACCATGCAACCCGCACGCTGTTCATGCGTCCGGCATTGCGACAAAAAATAGTCGCCGCCTACCGGCAGCGCCAACACGACCTGAAAAACACCTTCAGGGCCTTTGGCAGTGAACCGTTATTTATTACGGAAGGCTACAGCACCCAAACCATTAATCGTCATTTGCAGCAGAGGGTTGCATGAGAGTTCTGTTAATCATGGCGTTGTCGCTGCTGGGCTGTTCCGGCTCGATTGATGAGCCGGTCAGTTACTTTAACGTCGAAACGCCCCGCCCGTTCGGTTACGTTAACGGCGATGAAATTCCCCAGCGCATCGTGATCGAAACCCGTTCGGGCATCAGTTTGCAAACCGGCAGCTTGCCCGCCAAAGGACAAATCAACCGCTGGCTGAACCTGAACCAAGTCACGGTTAAGCAAAGCGGACAGCGCTATCAAATCGACTTGCTGTACCAGGTTTTTTACGCGCCGCTGGAGGTTAAATCGTTAACCCTGCCCGGCTTTACCGTACAGCTCAGCCAGGGCGAAAAAAGCATCGGCCAAAACGTCCCCGCCTGGACGTTTACCCTGTCCCCGCTCAGGGAGCTGGTGGCGCGCCAAAGCGAACAGGGCGAATACCTGCGTCCCGATGTCCCGCCGCCGTTATTGGCAAATACCCAGGCGTTGTACGGCTTGTCGGTCAGCCTGTGCGTTACCGTACTGATAGCGGCCTATTTAGGTTATTTATACGGCTGTTTTCCCAATAGGCTGCGACGCACCGTGTTCAAGCGAGCCTTGCGCAAACTGGAGGGACTGTCTAAAGCCGACATGGAACAAGCCTTGACCCTTGTCCATCACACCTTGAACAGCCTGAACGGACAGCCGCTGTTTGCTAAGCGCTTGAGCGATTTTTACCGGCGCAACCCGGAATATCTGCAAATAAATTCCCAATTGGCTTGGTTCTTCACCTACTCCAATCGTTATTTTTTTTCCGACGGCATGGTTGTTGTCGGGCAGGATTTACAGCAGCTAAAAGACCTCTGCGAACACTGCCGAAAAATCGAACGGGGCAGCCGATGAATTGGGCGGTTAATACCCCGTGGGCTTTGACCGGCCTGCTGCTAGCCCTGTTGCCGCTGTTCAATAGCGGTATGCGTACCAGCCCCGCGCCGTGGACGGCGTTGATACCTGCGGACACGCTGTCGGTTTTTATTGTCTGCTGTTTGCGGCTATGCGCCGTCGCCGCAATCGCCGGACTGGTGCTGGGCATCGCAGGCCTGCATCGCACCGAACAAAGCCGGGAGAGAATCGGTCACGGTGCGCATATCGTGTTATTGCTCGATCGCAGCAGCAGCATGGATAACAGTTTTGCCGGACGCGCGCCGAACGGCTCCGATGAATCGAAAGCCACGGCGGCGCGGCGCTTATTGACCGCTTTTGTCAAACAGCGGCAAAACGATTTAATCGGGGTCGCGGAATACAGCACTTCGCCGTTATTCGTGATGCCGCTGACCGAAAACAAAAACGCGGTGACTGCTGCGATTGCGGCGACCGCGACACCGGCGCTGGGCTTTACCCATGTCAGCAAAGGCTTAGGGATGGCTATCTCGTTTTTTGAACAACAACCCATCACCGGCTCGCGTATCGTGCTGCTGGTTTCGGACGGCGCGGCGGCGATCGATCACGACAGCGAACAAAAACTGCGGCTTTGGTTTAAACAGCAGCAAGTGCGCCTGTACTGGATTTTCCTGCGCACGGCGGGCAGCCCCGGCATTTTCGACCAGCCTGAAGACAACCGGGACGACAACGCCCAGGCCATGCCCGAACTGTATCTGCACAAGTTTTTTCTGGGGCTGGGCAGCCCTTATCAGGCTTATGAAGCAGAAAGCCCGGACGCGTTAAAACAGGCGATTGCCGACATCAACCAACTGGAAAACCTGCCGATGCACTATGTCGAACGCATCCCCAAACAGGATTTGTCGGCCGCCTGCTACAGCGTAGCGGCCTTCTTGCTGCTGGTTCTGCTGGGCGTTAAATTTTTTGAGGTTAAACGATGATAAGAACAATCAGGCATATCACGCTGTGGACCGCATTGGCGGCCGGTTTGGCGGCTTTCATTTACTGTACCGGCGCGTTGTACGGCATTCATCGCGACAATGACTTAATCCGGCAATTATCGTCGGGAAAGGATGTGGCCGTTAATAACGTGATTAGCGGCAAGCCGGAATTGAGACTGGCGCGGGCTTTTTATTTCAAGCGAAAGCACCGCTACGATGAAGCCTTGTCGACCCTGAGCCTGATTATGGATAAAGGCGACCGTAACTTCCAGGCCAAAGTCCGCTACAACCTCGGCAACTTGTACCTGGAGCAAGCCGTACAACAGGCCTTAGCCATGAATATCAATGAAGCCCTGCCCTTGCTGGGCTTGGCGAAACAGGCCTACCGGCAGTCTTTGGCGTTAAACAGCGGCGACTGGGATGCCAAATACAATCTTGAAGTCGCCATGCGTTTACTGCCGGAAATGGACAGGGTCGACATGCCGGACGACGAACCCACACAGCAGAAATCGCAGTTGTGGACGACAGTGCCGGGATTTCCGCGTGGTTTGCCTTGATTTGATCTATCTCGTTCCCACCCACGCGCTGCGTAAAACATTGTAGGGGCAATCCCTTGTGGTTGCCCTTAATGCCGGCGCCTATCAGGGCAACCACAAGGGATTGCCCCTACCGAGGAAACAATGAACAAACCATTAAAAGATTATCGAACCTGGTGTTTACTGTCGGCGCTGACCGCCATGCTGGTGCTGTTCATTCACCCCAGCAAACAACAAAAAACGCCAACCTACAACTACACCTTCATTATCGACATTACCCGCAGCATGAATGCAACCGACTACCAACAAGATAACCAAGCCGTCAGCCGTCTGCATTTTGTTAAGCAAACTTTGCGCGAACTGTTGCAAAAACTGCCATGCGAATCCAAAGTCGGCCTGGGCCTGTTCACCGAAAGGCGCTCAACCCTGTTATTCGAACCGTTGGAAGTTTGCTCCGCTTACACGGAAATCGATACCGCCATCGGCAAAATCGACTGGCGCATGGCCTGGGCGGCGGACAGTAATATCGCCAAAGGCTTGCTGAGCACACTGGACATGCTGAAAAAAAGCGACAGTTCGGTGATTTTTATCACCGACGGCCAGGAAGCCCCGCCGGTTAACCCCAATTACCAAGCCGATTTTTCAACGGTAAAGGGACGAGCGAAAGGCATGATTATCGGCGTCGGCGGTTTACAGGCTGTACCTATCCCCAAGTTCGACAGCCTGGGCAATCAAACCGGGTTTTATGCCCAAGACGATGTACCGCACCGTTCTACGTTCGGACAATCGAATCTGGACCCGTCGCAAATCAAAGGCTATAACGCGCGCAACGCCCCATTCGGCAGCGAAGCCGCCACAGGGAGCGAGCATTTGACAGCCTTGCACGAAACTTATTTGGAAAAACTGGCCGCCGAATCCGGTTTGGCTTACGCCCGCTTAACCGACTTAAAAAACCTTAACCAGGCATTACAAAACCCAAAACTGGCGATTGAAAAACTTGTGCAGACCGATATTCGCCGGCAACCGGCCTTATTGGCATTACTGCTGTTAAGCCTTGTCTATCTACCTAGGCTGTATAAATTCCGTCCGCATTTCCGGTCATAAATAAATCGTTATTCGTTATCTATCTTCTTGAGTACTGTCAATGAACAAACCTTACCTGCTCTCAACCCATAATCTTTTTACGCTACGCTTACTTTTGTCGCTGCTCGGCGCTTACATCGGCTATACCTACCGGCATACCAGCCACGATTATTGGTTTGGGATGATATTTTTGTTTACCGCTATCGCTATCGCTCCCGACTATTATCAATTCAAGCAGCATGGCGATAACCACAAAGCCCTTATCGACCGGCTGCTGCATTGGTCAGGCGGCTTGTGCGCGGGCATTGTGATTTACGCCTACCATAATTCAGGGAGAATATTCCACGAAGAAGCCGGTTTAATCGTACTGTTAATACTGGCGTTAACGACTTATCTGGACGGCATAAAAAGAGGCTGGCGTTGTATTTTCGCAGGGCTATTCTTGGGCTTGGTAACTGTTTGCGTCGCTTATTTCGATAGTTACATCTGGCAATTAAGTATGCTTGCCGCCACTGCCATTGCTTACAGTTATAGATCCCGAAGTGGGTAAAGAGACACAAAGCCCTCTCGGCAATTGCTCCTGCATAACCCACAAGGATGTGGGGAATGCAGATATTGCAGGAACAAATGTCGCTTTACTAACTCCGGACTCTATATCAACAGAAGCATGGAAAATTGGCAAAGGGCCGACGAAAAAAGATAAACAATATATCTCCGATTCGGACAACCGCTGGGTCGGAGATGCCGATGCCTTTTAAGGCGCTGACGCCAAGTCCATAAGCCTGACCCCGACAATATCCTTATCCGTCACTAAGGCGCTGCAAACACCCTGCCCTAACGCTATATCCTGCACATGCCACGTTGAAGCCTGCCCGTACTCGGACGGAACCCTTAAAAACTCGGCCTGGTTTTCAGGATTAATGACGCATTGGTTCAAGCCCAAGGCGATGCCATGTCCCGTGGCTTTGACGAAGGCCTCCTTGCGCGTCCAGAAACGGTAAAACGCCAGTGTTTTTTGAGCTTCCGGCAACGTGTTCCAATATGTGCTTTCTTCTTCGGCAAAACACTTATCGACCAGCCCGGCCAAACTGCTTCTCGGCTTGCAAACTTCTATATCGACGCCTAACCGGCAGTCCCATCCTAGCGCAATCACCAGTGTACTTGCAGAATGAGACAGATTGAACGCCAGCTCAGGCGTATCGGGAAGATAAGGTTTGCCGTGTTCGGCTTTTTTTATATTGATCTTTTCCGGCCGCTCGTTAAGCGCTTGGGCCAATACCTTTCTTAAGCGGCCATGCACTTCGACATAACGTTTGCGCAGCAAGTCGTTTTTCATTTTTTCGGCATGGGCTTGCTCGGCGGCATCGAGAACGCGCCAATAAGTTTGATAGTCGGCTTCCTCGGCGGCAATATTGCCATGCCATATTTGGATGGTGTCAGTATTCATCATCTTGGAATTTGATCGCTAACTCCCAAACTCCAGCTCTCATTTTTATACACAAGTGCCTGTGGGACTCCGACAAGGATACACAAACCGTCTCCGCTCCGGTGCAAGCCTATGTCCATCGTTACATAGTGAAGACGGCAACGGGAGTACAAGCTTTGCTTGCGCTTGCAGGCGAAGCCTGCACTCCAGCTTTCAGCAACCGCCTGGACAGTCTTTGCGCAGGTACCCAAACTGGAGATTTGTGTACCCGCAGAAGATATGTATAACAACGAGAGCTCCATCTTGGGAACCAGCGTAACTTTCCGTCCCTTAATGCGCAACATCGGCTCGCCCTTCGCCGCGACGATCACTGGCCGCAGTCAGTTGATGCGTGGTTTTATTCCACTGCACCGCCTGCATATCGCCATAGTTGTAACGCGCTTCTTTCAGCTGATGCCCCATTGCGGCAAGACCGGTAAGCTCATTAGCCGTTATTGCGCCTTTTTCATATTCCACCACATCGGGCATAAATTGATGATGGAAGCGCGGTACTTGCACCCAGGAGTCCGCTTCATTGCCTTCGGCGAAATCCAGCGCGGCCAGCAGCACCATCGAAATAATACGGCTGCCGCCGGGCGTTCCCAGCACCGCAACGTGATTGCCGTCGTCAAGGAAAGTAGGCGTCATGCTGGACAACATGCGCTTGCCCGGCGCGATTGCGTTGGCGACGCCGCCCACCAGTCCGTAGCCGTTCATGGCCCCCGGCAGGCTGGCAAAATCGTCCATTTGATCGTTCAGCAACACGCCGGTTCCATCCGCCACCAAGCCTGCGCCAAACGGAAAGTTAATGCTTAGCGTTGCCGCAACCCGATTGCCTTGCTCATCAATAATCGAAAAATGGGTGGTGTTGACGCCTTCCGGTTGCTGCGGAATTTCGCCCGACAGCATCGCGCTGGGCAGCGCCTTATCCGAGCGCAGACTGCTGCGCAATCCGGCCGCATAATCTTCGTTCAACAAGCGCTTAACCGGCATATCGACGAAGTCCGAATCGCCCATATACAAGGCCCGGTCATGATAAGCGCGGCGCATGGCCTCGACGACAAGATGCTTTCGGGTCGGTTCGTCGGCCTGTTTTAAATCATAGCCCGACAGAATATTCAAAGCCTCGATCAACACAATCCCGCCGGATGACGACGGCGCGGCGCTGGTAATTTTTATGCCGCGATAGTTTCCCTTTACCGGCTCCCGCTCGACAACCTGATAGGCGGCAAGATCCTGTTTCGTCCAGATGCCGCCGGCCTTGTTGACGCCGTCCACCAGCTTATCGGCTATCTCGCCTCCATAAAATCCGTCACGGCCCGAGTCGGCCAGTTGCTTTAAGGTATGGGCCAAATCCGCTTGCCTGAGTATTGAATAAGCTTCGGGAACATTGCCGTCAGTCAGGAATATCTGCGCGGTCTGCGGGTGTTTTTTTATCACCTCGGACCTGACCTTAAGCAGCTTCCGGTATCTTTCGCCGATTGCAAAACCTTTCTCTGCCGCCCTGATCGCAGGTTGCAGGCTGTCCGCCAACGGCAAGCGCCCGTATTTTTCCGACAAATGCACCAAAGCCGCGGGCATGCCGGGAATAGCGGCGGCTAACGCGCCATCGAGCGACAGACGGGGAATCACCTTGCCCGCCTTATCCAGGTACATCGCCTGATGAGCGGCTAACGGCGCTTTCTCGCGTCCGTCGATCATGGTTTCGAAACCGTCCTGTTCCCTGTGCAGCAACCAATACCCGCCGCCGCCCAGCCCTGAACCGGACGGTTCGACAACCGCCAAGGTCGCGCTGACCGCTACCGCCGCATCGAAAACATTGCCGCCTTTATCCAGGATTTCAAAACCGGCAGCGGTCGCCAATGGATGCGCGCTGGCAATTGCCGCCCCGGTTCCATCCGCATACACCTGCGCGCCCCCGAAAACAATCGTTAATAAGAGCGCCGCATAATATTTCTTTAACATCTTTTTCTCTGATCGAATTTTAAACTGACAAGGGTTGGGGCATTAAACCACATTTACAGGAACGCACCCGCTTGGCACCAACTGATTTTTTTCAAATCGCCAATGAAATTATATCGATAAGTCAATCACTACGTAGTTGCACCAATACTTTTTCCGATTTTTCTAATTAGAATAATGCCGAGGTTGTTTGTTTCCTATACAACTCAAAGGGCAATCTTAACTATAACGAGGTGAAAAATGGCCGCAACTGCTAAAGAGACTAAAGAAGAAGAACTTCCAAATCCTGACGAAGACTGCTCAACGATACATCTTCCTGACCGTGACGCCAAGATTGCTGAAATAGCTTATCGCATAGCCGAAACCAGAGGTTTTGCCCCCGGCCATGAACTTGAAGACTGGTTTGAAGCCGAACGGGAATTTTTGCTGTAACGATAGCGCCGGATGCACCTCGCAACGCCTTGTCAGGCTGATATTTTATAATCAATTTACTGGAGAAATTCATGTCGACTAAAGAAATGGACACCGCAAAAAAAAGTTCTGAATTAATACCCAAAACATCGCTGGGCGGTTTGATGTCATTCGATGAGTTCGATCACTTTTTCGATGACTTCCTGTCGCGCAGATGGCCTCGCTTGATGGATTGGAATATGCCCACCCTCCAGGAAATCAGTTTTCCGCGGGTTGATATTCTCGATCACGACAATGACATCGAAGTTCAGGCTGCATTGCCGGGCGTTAAAAAAGAGGATCTGGAAGTTTCCGTTACCAACCAGACCATTACCATCCGCTCTTGCACCAAAGAAGAAAAAAAGACGGCAGAAAAAGGCAAATATTTTCGCCGGGAAATATCGCGCGGCGAATTTCAGCGCACCTTGTCCTTGCCCGACAATGTCGATGGCGACAAGGCGAAAGCTTCGTTTAAAGACGGCATATTGAAAGTGACAGTGCCCAAAACCGAAAAAAGCAAACGCAAAAGCATAGAAATCCATTAGTTCCGGAAAAATCGTTTGCCCCACGAAAAACACGAGAATATTCACCGGATACCCCGTTGCTAACCGTCAGCCAAAGCGTCAATAACGGTCTAAACAACCTACTGATTTTTCCGTGCTTTTCGTGGACTAACCGCGACGGTTGGGCTAATCCCAACCGCCGTTGAAGCATCGACAAATTGCTCCGGGAGAAAAAAATGAAAAATGAAACCCTTGCCGCAATCGCAGCGGTATTAGTGCTTATCCTGGGAATACAGGCGTATACGATGTTTCGGTTGAATGACCGGCTCAATCAGCTGAGCGGCGTTTATAGTCAGACCGGAGAACCCCAAAACCCAATATCGAATCTACCCAAGTCCACTCTTCCCAAATCGGATGATGACGACGAATTCTTTAAGGGCCGCACCTGGAACCCTTATGCGGAAATGCAGCACATGCAAAATGAAATGGAACAAATGTTCGGCGATTCATTTTCGCGTTTTCATATGAAAACCCCGTTAGGCAGTTTAAGCAAAACGCCTGAAGTCGATTTACAGGAAAAGCCCGATCGCTATATTGTGACGGTGGATGCACCCGGCGCAGATGAATCGTCAATAGACGTAAAACTGGAAGATCAGGTGTTGCGGATTTCAATTAAAACAGAACATGCCAAGGATGAAGCAGACGATAAAAACGGCCAATACCAATACCGGGAGCGTTTCGTCGGTCAATTTCAACGGGCATTAACCTTACCGGGTCCCGCCAACGCCGCCAAAATGGCCACCGAATACAAAAACGGCGTATTGACCATTACCATTCCAAAGGCATAGTTCAGGGACGGGCAAAGGGCAAAAAAATCGGTCGTCAAAGTAAGCCGCTTTTAGTCCTCGGCCTTTTTATGGTTCCCACGCTCTAGCGTCCCTGACTGGGTTACCACGCAGAGCGTAAGAACCCTAAGCGAAACTTATTTCCTTATTACAAAGCACTCGCCAGAAAACTTAAACCCGGTAACGTTGCACGTTAGACCTTCCAGGTTTTAAAAACCTGGAAGGTCTGCATTCCCGCCTAACGACAACACGCAGACACTTGTCTATAAAGACGAGCGCACGGAACGAGAGCGAAGCATACACTCCCGTTGCAATAAGTCAGCCTAAACGAAAACCGCGCCAAGCTAACGCTGATAAGTGCCGATCAATTCCGCCTGTCCAATAACATGCCCCGCCATCCCTTGTTCAAGCTGAACCTTATTGGGATGATGCAGATCGGGCAATTCAATATCCAGCGCATACAGTTTATGAAAGTAGCGATGCCGGCCAATGGGCGGGCATGGGCCGCCGTAGCCGGTCCGTTTCCAGTCGTTTTTGCCTTGGTAAGCGCCAACCGGTAAATGGGCGACGGCAACGGCTCGCGGTAACGCTGTAACCGTCGGCGGAATGTTATAGAGCAGCCAATGTACCCAAGTCATTTTAGGCTTGGCAGGGTCCGGCGCATCGGGATCGTCAACAATCAACACCAGGCTTTTGGTGTTTGGCGGAAGTCCCGACCAGCTTAAAGCGGGCGAACTGTCGTTGCCGTCGCAGGTGAAAACTTTAGGGATTTCTCCCTGATGGACAAAGTCCGGTGATGTGAGGGTCAAGGTCATATTTTGCTCTCCTTCGGCCAAAACGGCGGTAGTAAAAAAAATACTGAAAACCAAACACATTAAACGAATAAAAACAGGCCGATAGGTTGAATTCATAGATCACCTCGATAATAAAATTAGACTTGCCGGTTTACCGATCGCCACGCTCAAGATTGGCAAACCCGCCCTTGCAAATGCGTATCCGCGCCTAAACCGTAAACCTATCCTAAGCGCAGGGCAATTGTAGAAAAGACCTACAGACAAACAACTTTTCATTGCTTTAAACTCCAAGCGCTACAACCGATTCTTGCACAGTAAAATCAGGAGCTTGCGATATGAGACGAGTAAAACATGTTATTTTTTGGCTGGTGGTCATCGGCGTTATTTTGCTGTTGTTTTCCACCCACGTCATCGCTGAAGATGATTCTCACCGGCAACGCTACGCGTTGGTGGAGACCGTCAAGGCCGAGGCGGCCGTCTTAGCTGCACCAGGCGGCAGCGGCGGAAGCTTTTTGCTGGAAAGCGGTTATTTATTGAATGCCATGTGGGCTGCCTCTTTTTTGGGTTGAGGCGGCGATTATCCTGACACGGAGGGTAAGTAATCGCACGTATTGAATGAAACAGCCAGACTCCTTATCCTACAGAGACTCGCATAACATCAACGTTGTTTTTAAAACTTAAAACAGGTGCCCGGCCATGAAAAAAATAAATATCGCAGCAATGCTATTGGGCTTATTTGTAATGACCACTGTTGTTTATGCCGATATTACCCTGCAATCTAAAAAAGAAGTAGAGGGCGCCTGGAAGCTGCAATACACCAAAAACTCGTTAACCGATAAAGCATCCATCAACAGGGAAGATACCTGGATATTTAAAGACGGGAAAGTAACTATCTTACATATTCCGCGCGACGGAATATTTTATGATCAACCGCCGGTAAATTACGAAATAGAAGACGGTAAATTAAAAGTCGCGCTGGTGGGTAATGACCGGTTTGACGTGTTTTCCGTAGTGGAAAAAGACGACAAGAGCATGACCCTAAAAGGCAAATTCGGCGGTTATTATTACTTTACTAAAAAGTAATTTAAGCGGCGATGCTTATCCTTCGCCGCAGTGCATAGGCGGCCGTTGTCATTTTCACCTTGGAAATGTCGGCATAAACATCAGCCTGCGGCTCTACCGGATAATCGATAGACCTTGTACTCGATACGTTCAGGGAGCTTATCCGGCAATTCCGGGTTAATCTCGAACACGCTCTCAACATGGGCCAAATCGATCTCATAAGTCTCCGAGTACAGTGTTTTGATCTCTTCGGCAACGCCAAAGGCTTGGCATGCGCTCTCATTTTCTTCCGCACCCTCCGCGGTCAGCAGAAAAACCTGGGCGGTTTTTGCAACAATCAAGCTCAAATGCGCAATATAGCGTTGACGGATGTCTTCCGGCAGTGCGGTTAGCGCCGCCCGGTCATAAACGACATCAACCTGCCCCAGATCGTTCCCGGTCAATGAAAAGTAATCGCCGCATAAGATACTGAGTCTCCCGTGTTCCCATAGCGTAAATTGACCAACCTGCCGCCGAACAGGCTTCAGGCGGTTCTCCCGAAAAAAGGCCCGCACCGCAATAGAACTCAACTCAACACCGATGACTTCGTAGCCCTGCTTGGCAAGCCAGATCATGTCCAAACTCTTTCCGCAGAGCGGCACAAACACCCGGCTGCCTTTTGCCAGATCAAGACTGGGCCAAAATCGGGTCAGAAGTTGATTCACCGTTTGCTGGTGAAAATCGGTTCGCCGGTCACGCCAAAATTGCAACCAAAGAACGTTGTCGCGCCCGGTCATGACGGCTCCAGCATCAGTGATTGGGCAAAGGTCAGAAAACGCCCCTTGAACGGATCACCGTTTTCCATGAATCTGTCGGCACGTCGAGTCGTAAAGCCATAACCGAGTTCAGCCATTTCCCGGCAAAAACCGACACGATTGCCGCGATCCGGATCAACAATAATGATCTGCGCAGACGTCTCCGCATGACGGTCAATAAAACCCGCAAGCTGGCCGGGCTGTTGCCGTTCATAAAGGACATCGCTGCCGATGATCAAGTCGAACAACCCCAGATCAGGGTTGTTTGCCTCCCAGTTTCCAGTGTGATATTTCAGCGGCCCCAGATTGTTCAACAGCAGGTTTTCCTTCAAAAAGGCCTGACTCAAAGGATGCCAATCGCTGACCGTCATGTCGCCTGCCCGACGATGAATGACCAGGCTTGCCAAGGCCAGACCGGCGCCTATTTCCAGAATGCGTTTCCCGGTCAGGTCAATAGTATGCATAGCCAAAGCCAGTACCTGCGCTGACGGCCATAAATGACCGAATAACGACCAACTGGCCGGAGAGATACCGGCAAGCTCCGCCTCGCCGTGAGGATCGGAATATTGCTGGAGGTCTAACAAAGAACGGATCTGGTAATCCGTACCGCCAACAGTGACGGTCTCGTACTTGACGTGGTAAACGGGCATGGGGTTTCTTCTCATCGGGAACGGGTTGTACATCAGGAAAATGTTCTGATCGAACGGGCACAACACTTCGTGAGAAGAGATATACAGGCCGAAAATGGCACTCGCGGGGGCTTACCTCGAAATTATCTTTGAACTCGGGTTTTTTAAAGAGTAACACGTCGTATGCCGGACTAACTAAAAAATAACAGGGCGCTCCTTACCCAGCCGGAGGATGGATGAGGTACGAACCGCTCCGGTTAAGTGCAATTTCAGGTTAGCCAGGTGATGACAAGCCTCTAATGTTTTATGGTATGAACAAAACAAAATCATTGCGAATCGGCTGCCGGATGGAACCCTGTTGCTCCGTGAAACGTCCCGCCTGTTCATAACGTTGCCAGTTAGACCTTCCAGGTTTTAAAAACCTGGAAGGTCTGCATATCGGCATGTTTCTCGACTAACGCTAGTTAAGGAAATCGCGTCTCTACGGTTGGCTGAAGCATCTTGCTAAGCAGATAGGTTTTTATACGAATTACATATTCAGGTCGAATGTTGATATTTTATAAAGGCAGCGTGTAAGAACAAGATAATCACTTGTCAGACAGGGAGAGGCTTCGTCGCACTCAACATCAACCCATGAAAGAGGTGACATCATGAACAGCCCTTACAAGTATCGTCGTATTTCCAAGGAAGATGCGACAGTTCTGTTCGTAGACCACCAGTCCGGCCTGACTGCGTTGGTACAGGACTATCAGCCCAGCGAATTCAAGAACAGCATTCTGGCTTTGGCCGATATGGCGAAATTTTTCAATCTGCCGACTATCCTCACCACCAGTTTCGAGGAAGGCCCGAACGGTCCCATCGTGCCCGAGCTGAAAGCGATGTTCCCCAACGCTCCGTTCATCGCCCGCCCCGGACAGATTAACGCCTGGGACAACGAGGACTTCGTCAAAGCCGTGAAGGACACCGGCCGCAAACAGCTGATCATCGCCGGCATCGTAACCGAGGTCTGCGTGGCATTCCCTGCGCTCTCCGCATTGGAAGCAGGCTACGAGGTGTTCGTCGTCACCGATGCCTCCGGCACATTCAACCAAGCCAGCCGCGAGGCCGCCTGGCTTAGGATGGCGACCGCCGGGGCGCAACTGCTGGATTGGTTCGCGGTGGGTTCCGAGTTGCACCGCGACTGGCGCAACGACATCCAGGGCTTTGGCAAGCTCATTTGCGACCACACGCCGCTCTACCAGAGCCTGATGACCAGCTATACGGCTAAGGGCCGGTCCTGACAGGACGATTCATCGAAGCGGTTTCGCTATTGGTCCTATTCGCTCATCGGTACTTGCGCTTCATGCCCGCCTGGACGGTATCGATCCATCACTTCGTCGAGCTTGTCATTGGTGATATTGGCGTTCGCCTTCTGCAAGCAGCTTAGAAGAACCGCTTTGTTGGAATGGACGCGCTCAGCGGTGGGCTGCATTCCCTGCGGGGCCGGAGCAACCTGCCTGAAACAGGCGGTAAACTGCTCCGGCGCGATGTTGAGGTCGTGACTAATCTTGTCGACAGGCCGCTTGGGGTCTTCCGACAGGAAAGCCGGGGCTGCAACGGCACGCCCTGATAAGACAATGATCGCGACCAGCAGCGATGCATTTATACAGTTCTTCATCAAGATGCTCCAGCAATGCGTTGCAGACTTAAGGCAACCAGCGTCCGGGCTCTTTCCATAGTGTCGGCTTCCGCATAGCAGCGCAATTCCGGCGCGTTGCCGGAAGGACGCAGATGCACGATCTCGCCGTTGTCGAACGTCAAGCGCAGGCCGTCGGTCAAGTCTTGGTAGGCCAGCGCGCCCAGCTCATTACCCCACAAACGTTGATAAGCGGTGCCGTCGCTTTGCAATCTATCCAGCAACGCCCGGCTATCGGCAACCGGGAAATCCTGCAAGCGGTCGCTGGCGGTATATCGCTTCGGCAAACCGGCGAGCAGGGCCGACACATTGCCGCCCTGTTGCCGAGCCATCGCCAGCACCGCCAAGGCGGGCAGTACCGCATCGCGGGTCGGCAGCGCGGCCAGGGGCTGACCGCCGACCGTCAAATCATTGCCCACCAGAAAGCCGCCGTTGGCTTCAAAACCGACCACGCCGGGGCTACCGGCAGCGAGCATCTGTTCCATTCCGGCAATCACGTACGGCGAACCGATGCGGGTGCGGATCACCTGCCGAAACAGTCCCGATGCTTCGATTGCGGTATTGCAACTTACCGGCGTGACCACGGTATCGGCGCCCAGAAAGTGCGCGCACAATAAGCCGACGATGTCGCCGCGCAACCAGTTGCCGGTCTCATCGGCGATCAGCGGCCTATCGCCGTCTCCGTCGGTGGAGATGATGGCATCCAGATGATGCTCCGCCGCCCAGGCCAGTCCGCGTCGGCGGTCTTCTTCGCTGACCGCTTCGGTATCGAGGGGCACAAAGGTATCGGTACGGCCCAAACCCACCACATCCGCGCCCAGCGCGCTCAGCACATCGCGCAGGCAATCGCGCGCCGCGCTGGAATGCTCGTAAACCCCGATCCGCCAACCGCTTAGCAAATCGGCGGCAAACAGACCGATATAGCGCTGCCGGTATTGCTGCAAGGCGGCTGGATTGACGGTCAATACTGTTGCATCGGCGCTTTCTCCCTCAGGGAGAAGGCTGGGGCATTTTTCCTCCAGTTCGACTTCGGTATGAGTGATGGCCGCTTCGTCGGCTTTACTGATCTCGCCTTCGGCCCGATAAAACTTGATGCCGTTGCGATCGAACGGAATGTGGCTGCCGGTAACCATAATTGCCGGAATGCCTTGCGCCAGAGCATACAAAGCCAGCGCCGGAGTGGGCAACATCCCGCAGAAATCCACCTCGCACCCGGCCTGGCGGATACCCGCCACGCAAGCGCGGACGATGTCAGGGCTTGACGGCCGCAAGTCCATGCCCAGGGCGATTTTTTGCCCGGTTTTAGCAAGGCCCAGGCCGTGCAGGAACGCCAGCGTATAGGCGGTGCAGACCTGATCGGTCATTTGGCTTACCAGCCCGCGCGCGCCGCTGGTGCCGAATGCCACGCCGCTTTCGGCCATCATTTGTTGGATATTGATTTTTGTCATGGGGTGTTTGGTTAGTCAGGTTGTCAATGAGGGATGAAAAAAGTTTGTTTATTCTAAATTAAGGTCTGATGTTACGCATGCTCATAATAAAAAGCGTAGTCCACGAAAAACACGAAAATAGTTAAAACACATCAGAAGGTTGCCAGGCAGACCTGCTTCTTGCCCAACGCCAGGCTAGTACTCAGTCAAATTTATAATGTCGAGTGAAGAAGGCTATGTGGGAGCGGCTTTAGCCGCGACAATCGCGGCTAAAGCCGCTCCCACAGTTAAATTATCAGCAGACAAAACAAGACTGACTGAGTACTAGGAGTCTGTCGGATAGGTCTCGCCATTCCGCTCATTGCTTATCCACTCTGTTTTTTTGGATGCTGCTTTTTGAATTATTGAACCATCCGGCACAACGCCGCCTTGTAAAGTGGCCGGTTTTATCCAGCCAAGAGCAGTCTTGGGCTATTTTCCCGCTATCCTGCCGCCAACACCTGCATCCGCTTTAAATTGAAGGCCAGCGTTACTAACTTCCATTCGCCGGCTACGGCGTCGAGGCCTCTCAAGGAGAACTGGCGAAAACCCAGTACCTGTTTGATGATCCCAAATACCGGTTCAACCGTACTTTTACGCTTTCCGTAAAGCGCACGCCCCTTCTGTGTTTTGAGCTTCCAGGCCATTTTAACCAGTGGATCGGCCGTTTCAGGTTCCGGCGCATCAGGCGCCAAGCGTTGCTCCAGTGGCAGGTGATGGGCTTCTCGACCCAATGCGATCAGCGGTTCAATCTTCTGCTTCACGCAGGCCTGGATATTGTCTTTGCTGAAGTAGCCGTTGTCAGCCAATAGGGTATTCGGTTGGCCCAAATGCTCCGGCAGTCCCTTCAGTTCGCTTAATATCGGTTCGACTTGCTGCTTGTCATTGGTGTCTGAGTCAGTGTGGCGGCAATGATCAACATGCTGTCGACATCGACCGCGGCTTGGGCATTATAGCCCTGTATGAAGCTGTCGGCGCTCGGCATGATCCGCGATTCTTCATCAGTCAGGTTGATTTGGTCTTTCGCTTTGGGGCCGGTTTCGGGAGCTGTCGGCTCTTTGCCGCGGGGCTTTTTACCCTCCGCACGAAGAGCTTCGCGACGGGTTCGTTTTTCCTCGTAGTCCTTTAGGGCCTGTTCATCGCGTTGTTTAACCCGCTCGGCAATCTTGGCTTTAGCCTCGGCCAAGGCTTTCAAGCGTTCTTCCCGCCGCGCAATTTCGGCTGGCAAATCAATGCCATCGGCCAGTTCCTCCTGATCGACCTCGGCGGCCTTTTTCAGCAAGGCCTGCACTTCTTCGCGCAGCTGCGCTTCCAGTTTTTCAATATGGCCATGGGATAACGCTTTATGCTTTGAAGCATTCGCTTTGATTTTAGTGCCGTCCAAAGAAATCTGTCCCAACTTGACCAGCTTCATCGTGTGAGCCACCGTTAGAACTTGTACGAACAAGTCCTCCAGTTCCACCAGAAAGGTCTTGCGAAAATGGGCTAACGTATCGTGATCGGGATGATGGTTGGCGGCAATGAAGCGGAACGCTACCGAATCGTACGTCGCTCTCTCGATCTTGCGGCTGGAGAAAGTGCCGCTGGCATAACCGTAGACCAACAAGGCCAACATCATGGACGGATGATAGGCCGCCGAACCACTTCCTGAATAACGCCGTGTCAATTTGGATAAATCGAGCTGGTCGATCACCTCTACGACAAAACGCGCCAAGTGGCCTTCCGGCAACCATTCATCTACAGAGGGCGGTAGTAAATACTGTTGGTTTCGATCAAATTGGATAAAGCGGCTCATAACATCAGGTTGCGGTAAATTTTGAAGGCCGGGCTATTTTACTAGAGATCGGACTTTATAGCTGATAAGTCCGACAGGCTCCTAGGGACTATCGGAATGACGACACATCCCGTAAATACTTGTGTAACACGAAGTTTTACCTCCCTGTGCCTGGGTTCCGGCATAACCCACAGGGATGTGGGGAATGCAGATATTGCAGGAGCAAATATCTGTCCCTGCCAGAACCCAGGCATCCCACAGACCAGGGTGTATGACGTAAGGCGCTTATCTTGGGAGTCTGTGAATGAATGCCGGGTATGACGCCGTCAGCGAAAAACCTACAGCGGATGTTTTTTTCGTGCCTTTCGTGCCTTTCGTGGACAATGCATAACATCAGTTAAGGTTAAGACTGACCGTGTGAGGCGCAGTTTTTCCGCCTTTCGCCTTGTGCCCGCGTCACTTTAAATCTCCACCACCCTGTTCTGGTCAAAACGGGGGGCGATTTTTGCGCCTGCATAACCTCTGGGGTTGCATAATATTCTGGCGCCCGCTATACGATAATCCATCTGGCTATGAACATGACCGTGAATCCAGGCAGCAATTTCGTATTCATGCAGCAGGGGTTTCATGTCATTGCAATAGGCCAGTTTCTTCAGCGCATGAGCCGAGTCATTCCAGCTCCACAAGGAAGGCGCGTGATGCGTTATCACCACCGTTCGCCCCGAAAACGGCTGGGCTAACTCACGTTCAAGCCACATTTTTGAGCGTTGATGACAATGGCTAAACTGCATCGTATCGAAAGGCTTTTCGACAAACTGAATTCGCTTGAAATCATTTAGCGTCTTGCCTAACGCCGCTGCTGTTTTGTCACCCCCAACAAACAGATCGGTCCACAGCGTACAGCCTAAAAAACGTACGCCTTGAAATATAAAACAATCGTTCTCAAGAAAATGCACGTTGCTGTCGGCGCATTGGCTACGGATCAATTGCAAGGTGTGTTGATATTCATGCGAATAAAACTCGTGATTGCCGGCAACATAAATAACCGGTTTATTCAACGTTTTAAGCCAGTCCAGGCCTTGCGTCCCGACGCCTATATCACCGGCCGCGACAATAATGTCGGCATCAGTATCCGGCGCTTTCAGCCATCCGAACTCCAAATGTATGTCGGAGAAATAATTTATCCTCACACTAAACTCTACTCAATGACCTGTATCGGCGTATAATTTAACAACATTCTTCCAGATAACTGTAACCTTTTCCAAAAGATTTTGTATATGTCTATTAGCCTTAGAAAAATCACCCATCAAGTTTTAATCGGCGATGTTAAAGTCGGCGGCGGCGCGCCAATCGTCGTTCAATCGATGACTAATACCGATACCGCCAACATCACGGCGACCGTCAACCAAATCATCGAACTGGCCGCCGCCGGTTCCGAACTGGTGCGCATCACGGTCAATTCCGAAGAAGCGGCAGCGGCCGTTGCCGAAATCCGCAACCAGTTGGATAAAAAAGGCAACTCGACGCCAATCGTCGGCGACTTTCATTTTAACGGCCATAAGCTGCTGGAAAAATACCCCGACTGCGCCCAGGCTTTGGACAAATACCGCATCAATCCGGGCAACGTAGGCCGCGGCAAAAGCCGTGACCCGCAGTTCCAGCAAATGATCGAGTTTGCCTGCCAATACAACAAACCGGTACGCATCGGCGTCAACGGCGGCAGCTTGGATCAAGCGGTATTGACTCGCTTGCTGGATGAAAACAGAAGCCTTGCAACCCCCGAACCTTTAGCCGCTGTCACCCGCAAAGCGATTGTGCTGTCCGCGCTTGAAAGCGCCGCTAAAGCAGAAGAACTGGGGCTTGGCAAAGACAAAATCATCCTGTCCTGCAAAATCAGCAACGTACAGGAATTGATCAATATCTATCAAGACCTGTCCAGCCGTTGCAATTACGCGCTGCATCTGGGCCTGACCGAAGCCGGCATGGGCTCCAAAGGCATCGTCTCCTCGTCTGCGGCTTTATCGGTATTGATGCAGCAAGGCATCGGCGACACCATCCGTATTTCCCTGACGCCCGAACCCGGCGCCTCCAGGACCCAGGAAGTGATTGTCGGCCAGGAAATTTTGCAAACCATGGGTTTTCGTTCATTCACCCCGATGGTTATCTCCTGCCCCGGTTGCGGCCGCACCACCAGCGATTATTTCCAGAAACTGGCGATGGACATCCAAAGCTATTTGCGCGATCAAATGCCGGTCTGGCGCACCCAATATCCGGGCGTTGAAACCATGGAAGTGGCGGTTATGGGTTGCGTGGTCAACGGACCGGGCGAAAGCAAAAGCGCCAATATCGGCATCAGCCTGCCCGGCACCGGCGAAACCCCGGTAGCGCCGGTTTATGAAGACGGCGAAAAAACGGTTACCTTGAAAGGTGACCGGATTGCCGAAGAGTTTCAGGAAATCGTGCAACGTTACATCGAAACGCATTACGCGCCGTAGTTGCCGTCAATGAGGCTACGTTAAATTATCGTCCCGATAAGGAGTTAACATGACTAACCCGGCATTTATTCTACCCGACCCAATACTCACGCCCGAAGCTTATCTGTTGATGGAAAACGATAATAATACCGAGACTCGGCATGAGTATGTTAATGGGCTTGTTTATGCAATGACCGGGGCTAGTCGAGTTCATAATCGCATTAGTGGACGATTGTATGTACGTCTGTCATTGCATTTGCAAGGCACCCGTTGCGAGCCGTTTCAATCGGACATGAAAGTAAAAATCAAACGCGGCGACGACGTGCGTTTTTACTACCCGGATGTGCAAGTCGTCTGCGAGGAAGAAACTGACCGTTATTACAACGAGCAACCCTGCTTGATTGTGGAAGTGCTGTCCGATTCCACTCAGCGAACCGATCGCACCGAAAAGCTTCTGGCTTATCAAACGATTGATCGTTTACAAGAGTACGTTCTACTGTCTCAGGACTCGCCTTACCTGGAAATTTACCGCCGTCGAAGCGCTTGGCAGCGCGAGAGTTTCAGCGAAAAGCAGAGCGTTACCTTGGAATCGATCGATTTGACGTTGATGGTGGAAGCGCTTTATTCGTAAAGCAAAACTCCGCAGCAATAATGCCGCTCACCCGCAGATTAACAAATCATTATCCGAAAATATCTTCTTCCCACATAAGCATATCCGCCGCCGGGCGCACCTACGCGCCTTATAAAACATGGCGCACAAGCCACGCCCTAGCTACCCTACTCATCCGTACGAACAATGTCAAACACCAGAATAGCAGTAATTTCATGCGCTTGGGATTCCCAATCAAATATGTTAACTTACCTAGGCCGTTGGCTTAACGCTATTAAAAGCCTTGGCTGATCTGCGCTATCCAGCTACAACAACATAAATAATGAGCGGCTGGCTCAATGACAAAACAACTGATGAGGAGATAAGAATGCCAAAGAAAACCGCAACAAAATTGCTCCCTGGAAAACTGGCGAGCTTGGCGATTATCGGAGCAATGGCCGCGCCGGCCGCTGTATTAGCCGATGGCGCGCCATTGCAGCAGCCGCAGTCGGTTAGCTCCGACCAAAATAGCCAATCCTTGAAGGTCGAGCTGGAAGTTAAATCCGAGTCCTATACCCTGTTCGGCCCCTCGCCGACACCGAACGACTCGACCAAAAACAACCCGGTAGTCAAGGCGCGCGGCATTAAGCTGACCGACAGCAAGCCCAAAGCGTCTCAAGCCAACGGATTGCTGATCGGCCCTACATTGCGCATCCGCCCCGGCGACAAATTCGACGCTAAACTGATCAACAGCCTCAGTTACAGCGAATCTGAAGGAGACGGCAGCCATAGCATGACCGATCCGCACGGCTTCGATGTAATCAACCTGCACACCCACGGCCTGCATGTATCCCCCAAGAGTCCGAGCGACAATGTCTTGCTCAGCATTTACCCGCAAGACACGCCGTTCGCCCCCCTTGAGCAATGCCGTCAGGAAACCGATAAAAAAGACTGCGTAACCGGCCATTTCAAGTATTCATACGCCATCCCCGACAATCATCCATCCGGCACCTACTGGTATCACGCCCACAAACACGGCGCGGTATCCATGCATCTGGCCGACGGTTTTGCCGGCGCATTGATTGTCGAAGACCCCAAACACGGCTTGGAAAGCCTGGCGCCGGTAAAGGCGGCTCAAGAGCAAATCGTGATGCTCCAGGAAGTCCAATACGATGCGGATTCCAAAGGCGACAATGCCGATCCCTATAAAATTACTTGTAAAAGCGTTTACAGTTTTGCCAATTGCGGTTTCGGCGGCCCGACACCGCCCACCCCCAAAACCACCAATAGCGCCATATCGGTCAACGGACAATTTCAGCCGTCCATTTCAATGCGAACCAATGAGGCTCAGCTTTGGCGGGTCGTCAACGGCACTATCGGCAACGTAGTTCCCATGTGCTTGCTGCCGCTGAACGGCACAACCGCGCCTTCGCCCGCCGCCTATGTATTGGCGACCGATGGCGTACCCTTGCAAAACCCAAGCGCAAAAGCCGCCGATTTGCCGGTACGCATCGGCAACACGCCTGTGATTATTACAGCTAGCGGCAATGACATACTGAACAACGAACTGCTGTATCTGGCTCCGGGACAGCGTCTGGACCTGATGGTCAAAGCGCCGGACAAACCGGGCACTTACGCTTTGTACGATTCCAGCATTGCAGGCAACGGCCTCCCGATCGGGCAATTATGCCAAGCATCGACATACGCCAATGCAACGCCGATTCTTACCGTATCGGTAACCGATCCCGCGAACCAAATAGCCTATAACATGGCAATTCCCAGCCAGATGGAGCTTAACAAGCTGACTGCGCCGAAAACTATCACCGAAGAACAAAGTCCGCAGCTGCCGACCCAAGGCGTAACATACGGATTTACCACCAAAACCTATGCCAGTAAGGACGGCGGCGGTTCGGTCGTCAACGGCAGAGTATTCAATCCTCTCCGTAGCCAACGCGACCTTGTATTGAATCAAGTTGATAAGTGGGCAGCGCAAAGCGCCGCTGACAGCCACATGTTCCACATTCACATCAACTCGTTTCAATTGGTATCGCGAGGCCAGTTGAAATATCCGTTCCCGATGTGGCGCGATACCCTGCTGGTCAATTGCGCAGGCGTCGCCGCTGGATTTGATGCGGCAGCCGGTACATACGCTAACTGCTCATTCCCCGGCGGACTAACCATCCCCGCTGACCTAATAGTCCCCAACGCCCCGCCCCCCAGCCCATTAAACAATTACGGCGAAGTGGTGCAGTTCCTGCAACAACCCTTGGACTACACCGGCGCTCTGGTTGAGCATTGCCATAATGTAGGCCACGAGGATAACGGCATGATGGAACTGGTGGAGATATTACCGCCTAAACACGGCAAGCATGACAAACCGCATAAAGTTCATAGCCATTAGTTTATAGGACGTGGGTGTGCGTTAATCGGGAACGTTTAGCGCGCACCTCACCTGTGGGTTTTTCGGCAAACCATAAGTGCCTGAATATAAGTTTCTAGCTCTTGTTTAAAGCCGGAGTGCAGGCTTTGCCTGCTTTGCAAGCAGAGCTTGCACTCCAAAATACCCGAAAACTTTAGCTCGATTAATTACCATAGAGAGTCTGCGCGAGTTGCCGCTAACGGCCTGTTTCTGTCGGTCTCGACCGGCCGTTTTTGGCGCTGAATATGACTGGGCAATGTGCTATTATTGCTGACGGGCGCTTAATAATCAGGACACCTGTTTTGGATATTACTTAAGCCGCTAAAATCAGGCGTGGTGACATTACGCGATGGCATAGATTAGGTTTGAACTGCTACAAAAAAAATTAAGGTTCAATATGAAACACGCTTTGTTTGAAGCACTGGGAGATGGCTACCCGTTCGCATTGCAACAAAAATACCCCCACGTTATTAAAAAACTTCTCGTTCTCTGGACTAATCCTAAAATCGACGCCTATTTCACAAGTCTTCTGATTGATACCCGAGGGAAGCGTAAAGGCTTTGATGATGATGCTTTTCAAGATATTCATCGGCTTTTTAAATTTCACGATATTGAAAAACTGCGCATAGTAGAAATCCGAGCTGGAGCAAAAAGCGAACTCGATCGGCTAGGTATCCGTTTTGCTGCGCCTGAGTTTTTAGATGCCGTCAATCGAGGCAGCAAAAAATTAGTGGATTTGTTTGTACTGGGCGGGATTAATGTTAATGCCTGTAATAATAATGGCGAGAGCGCCCTTCAAATCGCACTAAAAAACGGCTTTACGATTATTGCCAACATTTTGTTAGGGGCCGGAGCGGATGCGGATGTAAAGAATGCAACCGGTTTAACTACGCTACAGGTTGTGTGCGAAAAAAAGACATCGGGTTATAAAGAATTAGCCGAGCAACTGATAATGGTTGGCGCTGAGGTCAATGTGCGCGATCAAAAGGGCTGGACGCCTTTAATGCGGGCGATATCAACAGCTGATCAGTATATGGTTGCCTTGTTATTGAAAAATGGAGCCAACCCCACGTTAGAAACCCCAAAAGGCGACGACGCCTTGTCGTTAGCTAAAAAATTCGGCTGTGACGATATAATCGAATTAGTTGCTGAACATAACCTGAGATGGAACAGCTTCCGAAGCGAGTAAGTCAGACGCCGGTAAGATTGCATTTCGGAGTTAAATCCGCCTTTCAATGCGACCGAAAAGCGCTCATGGACAGTTTAACCGAACTTTTTTGTCTGACCGACGATTTCCGCCTTCTGCTCTAACCGGCTTGGGAGTCCGCCCCCACTGACATCGGCCACGAAACCCCAGGCAGTTAACTTCACAAATAGCAAAAAACTTACATTTTAATAATCCATAACTGACATACATCGGTTTTGGTTTGAGTTACATTGCCTTGCTGTTTTTGACTAACGGCTTAGTCCATTATGCAGATAGCATGGTATTCATCTTCTACATGGTTTTGTGGCGCTGATCAAAACGGCTTTAAAAAACAAAACTTACCTTCCTTGAGCATGCTCCAATCTTAGTCGGCGCTTATTTTGAAACGCTGACCTTTTGTTGCGCGTTACAACAGACAAGGGCGGTAGGTAATTAACAATACTTGTAATGAGGAAGAGATAATGAAAAAAACTAAATCTACCTTGAGGATCGGTCGCCTTACCGGCGCGATTCTCACGATGGCCATGCTGGCTCCGCTGCCATCAATGGCTTCCAATGCGCTGGTCATGACCGATCAAGGGTCGCAGTGGACTGCCGCCAACCGGGAAAAGTATTATACGGAGGATCAGGGTTCGCGCGTCATACCGTTGAAATGGATCAACGCCCTAAAACAAGACAATGGGGCGCCATTCATGGCGAACAGCCTCACGCGCTATGGCTATCTAGCCAACCCCAATAGCCCGGAGCCCGGTTTACCGGTCGGTTTTACCGTTGCCAAGGAAAAGGGCGAGAAAACCATGGGCTTGACCTGCTCTGCTTGTCATACGCGTCAAATCGATGTTTCAGGCACCTCCTACCGGATCGACGGCGGCCCTGCAATTACTGACATCCAGAGTTTTTTTGCCGATCTGGACGCCGCCGTCAACAAGGTGCTTACCGATCAGGCCGCCTTTGCCGAATTCGCCCGCGCCGTACTGGGCCCATCAGCTAAACAATCCGATCAGGACCAATTGCGCACCGACGTTTCAGCTTGGTTCCTGCCTTATCATACGATCATGAGCCGTTCGCTGCCGACAGAATCGCCTTGGGGACCGTCTCGACTCGATGCCGTATCGATGATCTTCAACCGCCTAAGCGGTCTCGACATCGGCCCTGCTCCGACTTATATGATTCCGGAAAACATCAAATTAGCCGATGTACCGGTACGCTATCCGTTTGTCTGGAATGCACCGATTCAAGATATAACCCAGTGGCCCGGCTTCGCACCGAATGGTGACCGTCTATTGGGACTTAACCGGAATATTGGCGAGGTTTTCGGCGTTTTTGCCAATTTCCATCCGCAAAAAGACGACTCAAAAATCTACAAGATCAATTATGTATCCGATAACTCGGCCAACTTCCCCGGCTTGAATAAGCAGGAAGACATGATTATGAAGCTGGGTCCGCCAAAATGGCCTTGGAAACTGAATCATCACCTGGCTTCAGAAGGCGAGAAAGTGTTCAACAAAAAAGATCCGGCCGAAGAAAATAAAAGCTGCGCCGATTGCCACGGCATCACGAAAGGCAAATTGCGCTCTCTTACTCACGAAACTTGGGCCACTCCGATCCTGGACGTAGGTACGGACTCCAGGGAAGTGAACTTGCTCGGCTCAGAGGTCGACTCCGGCATCCTTACAGGCGCAATGCTCTTCCCCGGACAAACCCCGATTAAACCACGCGACAAAGCCTTTTCGCTTTTGGGCGTGACGACAGTCGGCGCTATCCTTCAACATTACTTCCCTGTCGATTTAGACGAGGAACAGCAAAAGGCGCTGAACTTGCTGGATAAGTTGGCATTAAAGCTGAAACAGGAAATTGAAAAGGTCGAAGACATCGGCGCTGTGGGCACCGTTGATGAACTCAAGGAAATTGCTCAAGCTCAGCTACCCGCCGCCGCTGCGACTTATCCCTACGAATCTCGCGTACTTCAAGGAATTTGGGCCGCCGCGCCTTACCTGCATAACGGCTCGGTGGCAACGTTGACCGAGTTATTGACGCCGTCGGCAAACCGGTTGGCTGAGTTCAAGATCGGTCCTGAATATGACCCTAATACAGTCGGACTGGCGGCTGAGCAGACCAAATTCAACTTCACCCTAAAAACAACGGATTGCAGCGATAGAAACTCCGGCAACAGCCGTTGCGGCCATGATTACGGCACGACCTTTACCGATAAAGAGAAAACGGCTCTTCTCGAGTATCTAAAAAAACTGTAATTAAGCGAGTGGCGGGATGGAGTCTGTACTTCCGTCCCGCTATTTAACCAGCAAAAAAGTTCCTGATTAGTAAAATGCTTCAGCTAGCGCCGTCATACTGACATGGATGTGAATGGATGACTTGGCATAATGCCTAAATCGGATACGGGTGCCAGGGATAGTCACCCTCCCTGGCTCTGGATTCCGGCATCCATGCGGAATGACGGCGTTTTTTGCGTTAGCTGAAGCATCCTTATAATCAGGAAATAGCTTGCCGTAATTGGAGCGCTACGCTGGGTAAAACTGATCATGCAAACCCAGCTTCATTATTATTTTTTTGCGCAGTAGAGATAAACACTCTTACGGATACATCATGACTGTAAATCTATTAGCCGGACCTATTCTGCGCCGGACCACAAAGAACCGGGTATGTGTATGGCTAGCCGTTGCTAACCCTCTGACATTGCAATTAACCATAAAGGACAGCCAAGGAAACGCGTTAGGACAAAGTAGGCTGGACGATTTAACTGAACAACGTGTGCAGTTGGGTAAAAACCTTTGGGTTTACTTATTGCAAGCGCGGCCCAATGAAGACACAGGAGAATTAGATGGTAAAAATCCGGTCTTTCTCGCCGATACGTTAATGTGCTATCGGCTGGACGAAGTAGACGCCGAAGGCAATGCGCGGCCTTTGGATCTTAGCGATCTGGCTTATGGTTCTCTCAAATATCCCAGTTTTTTTATCCCCTCCAAACTCAAACATCTATTGCACGGCAGTTGCCGTAAACCGCACGGTGGCGGTTTTGATCCGAAAAAGCAACAGCCGATGCCGGATGCGCTCAGCCATGGGCATACTTTACTGGAAAAAACCTACGACAACCTGGAGTTGCGTCCCTCCCTGTTATTGCTGACCGGCGATCAGATTTACGCTGACGATGTCGCTATTTCCTTACTGGCTATGTTGAGGCAACAATCGCTAGCTGTCGTCGGTAAACAGGAAAGCTTGCCCTTAGTCGATAACCCTCTCATGCTTGAGCCGTCGTTGCCTACCCGTCTGGATCCATCGAGCATCCCCCTGCACGGTAGAAAGCAAGTGCTGATGGAAAAACATCGGCGGTCTCATTTCAGTTCCGGCGAATCGGAAAACCATTTGTTCACCTTCGGCGAATACGCCGCTATGTACCTCTATGCTTTCGGGAATGTCTCCAAATGGGAGCCGGTGTGGAACTGGCAGGACTTGGCAGCTATTGGCGTAGCCGAATCCGAAACGGCGCAAGAAGAAGGAGACAAGCATAACAAGGCCAAAGCAGCCTGGCTCAAGCAAGCCAAACCGTTGCGCTCTTATCACGAGACCTTGCCTCAAGTACGTAAATTATTGGCTAATATCCCCACTTACATGATCTTCGATGATCATGACGTTACCGACGATTGGAATATTACCGGCAATTGGTACGATGGCGTGCGAAGCTCGGCAATGGGACGGCGTATCGTTTCCAACGCCTTGGCGGCTTATTGGGCTTTCCAGGCCTGGGGCAACGATCCCGATAATTTTCACAAAGACCTGGCTTTCAGCATTAGCCTACATCTTAATGACGATGTCAACGATTGCGGTATCGGCGATCGCTATGATCTGCATATGTGGAAAAGCCGGGGTTGGGGATTTTCCATTCCTACCGAACCGCCCATTATCGCAATGGATTCCCGCACCCAACGCCAGTACGAAAATAAGTATTATCCGGCGGTGCTAATGGATCGTTATGCCTTGGATTGGTTACAAACGGAATGGGCCAAGTTAAAAACCGGACAAGACATCGACGATAACACCGGCCCGATCATTATCGCCGCTACGCCGGTCATGGGTTTTTCGGCTATCGAGCATATTCAGCAAATAGCCTTGTGGTTGGCGGGTTGGTTGGAAAGCTGGAAACCGATGCAGATGTTGGAAAAACTGGCCGATAAGGAAGGCTTTATTACCGGTTGGATGGTAAACAAACTGGATGCGGAATCATGGAGTTCCAACAAAGAGGGCTTCGTCGGCTTTATGGATACTCTACTGCGGCGCATGAATATCAAGCGTTGCGTGTTTTTATCCGGCGACGTGCATTACGCCTTTACCGCCAACGCCCAGTTCAAATACCGGGGCCGCACCTTGCAATGCTACCAGTTGACCAGTACCGCCCTTAGCAACCAACCCAATGCCAAGCAATACAAGTTTCTGGAGCACGCAGCCGGGCACGATACCGGTATAAAAACCCACTGTAACCGGGCGCTAATGCCCAATCAACGCTGGACCGCCAAAGTGCAGCTATTAACGGCGGAAAACAGTAAGTTGCGCGTGTACGCCGAATGCAACTTGGGGTTGGTGAAGTTCGGCAACGGCTTGCCGATTAGCCATACCTTGCTAAACGGTAACGGTAATTTGGTCTATCTCTTGCCGGCACAAAGCGGAGAATAAAGGCGTTTTTCGGGCGAGTACGGCATTGTTGCCAGCTAGGCCTTCCAGGTTTTAAAAACCTGGAAGGCCTGCAACCGGAATGTTTTTCGCCTAACGGCTGTGTATAAACGCGTGCTACCGGGGTGAACCTTGCTACGTTAAAGCCACTCATTAGCCCCTCCTTGCTTCAACATGACTGTCGCATTAGCCTGATTCCGTCAGTCCCATACAAACTACCAATCCCCATGCCTGCCATGCTCTTCAATGAATTTACTTATTCCTGTCGATTCACCGCCTACATCAAAAAAGAAAACTTCAGTCTGTCCCGCCGCCGAACCGAATCCTTCCACAGCAACTTCAAATTCCGTAGCTTCTTGAATTAAATTATCGTCCTCATCGTATTCGGCGTTAAGCCCATAGCAATCGCCGTAAACGCCATGAATAAGGTTATCGTAAACAGCCAAATAACGATCATCATCTGACTGATAATCCTCATCGGACGTCCATGCCGCAAATGGCGTCGGGTGCAACTTCTCGAAATTTTTAGCTATTTGTATTTTTTGACTGTTGCTGATCATTTTTATATGGGGTGGGTTATTGGTGGATGGACTGGAATCAATTTAAACGATAACAACATAAAGAATAACTCAGGTAAAAAACTTCGTGTCTTCGTAGTGAATTAACCAATCTGTTACATAGAAGGTTTACGCTCCGCTAGCTCAAGCTGCGAGACGACTATACAGTTAAACGAAAAAAGGGATTGTGACGAATCACAACCCCTTTTCTACATCGTTAAACCGCCCTTCAGTCAAGAGCAGCAACACCGCTAGATGTTATTCCGCGTCAACTTCTTTCATACTCAATCTGACTCGGCCTTGACGGTCTATTTCAAGCACTTTGACTTTGACTACATCGCCTTCATTCAATCTGTCGCTGACTTTATCAACGCGTTCCTCTGAAATTTGCGAGATATGAACCAAGCCGTCCTTGCCGGGCAGGATAGTCACGAAAGCGCCGAAATCCATCAATCTGACCACTTTGCCTTCGTAGGTTTTACCCACTTCAACTTCAGCGGTGATTTCCTCGATCAGGCGACGCGCTTCTTCACCGGCGGCTTTATCAACCGACGCCACTTTAACGATACCGTCATCGGTCAAATCAACGCTGGCGCCGGTTTGCTCGGTGATGCTGCGGATGGTTGCGCCGCCTTTACCGATCACTTCGCGGATTTTAGCCGGGTCGATTTTAAAAGTGATGATACGCGGTGCGAAATCGGACATTTCTTCACGGGTGGCTGACAATGCTTTGTTCATTTCGCCCAAGATATGCAAACGACCTTGTTTTGCTTGAGCCAAGGCTGTCTTCATGATTTCCGCGGTAATGCCGTCTATTTTGATGTCCATTTGCAGCGCGGTAATGCCGTCTACGGAACCGGCAACTTTAAAGTCCATGTCGCCCAGATGATCTTCATCACCCATGATGTCGGACAATACAGCAAAGCTGTCGCCTTCTTTAATCAGGCCCATCGCGATACCGGCAACCGGCGATTTGATCGGCACGCCGGCATCCATTAACGCCAAGCTGCTGCCGCAAACCGAAGCCATCGAGCTTGAGCCGTTGGATTCGGTAATCTCGGAAACCACGCGGATGGTGTACGGGAATTCGTCCATATTAGGCAATACGGCGGCAACGCCGCGTTTCGCCAAACGGCCATGACCGATCTCGCGGCGTTTTGGCGAGCCGACAAAACCGGTTTCGCCAACGCTGTACGGAGGGAAGTTGTAATGCAGCATGAACGGTTCTTTGTACTCGCCGGCCAACGCATCGATGATTTGCGCATCGCGTTGCGTACCCAATGTCGCAACTACGATAGCCTGGGTCTCGCCACGGGTAAACAATGCCGATCCGTGGGTTCTTGGCAATACGCCGGTTCTGATCGTAATCGGCCTGATTTTATCCAAAGCGCGGCCATCGATGCGTTTGCTTTCGTTAAGGATGGCGTTACGAACGATGCGGTATTCCAGGTGCTCGATAATGCCGCGGATGTCGCTTTCAGCATACTCGCCATTAGCCACCAGTTTTTCAACCACGGCATTTCTGATTTCTTTCAGTTGTTCTTGTCTGACCAGTTTTTCCGCGACTTGATAAGCGGCTTTAATGCCGGCTTCAACTTCCGCAGCGACCAGTTTTTTAAGTTCGGCATTAACTTCGGGGGCTACCCACTCAACAACGCCTGCACCGGCAGCGGCTGCAAATTCGTTAATGGCGTTAATGGCAACCTGCATTTGCTGATGACCGAATAAAACCGCGCCCAACATCACTTCTTCAGACAGGTTATCGGCTTCAGACTCAACCATTAAGACGGCATGTGCTGTTCCCGCAACCACCAATTCCAGCTGTGATTCCTTTAATGCCGCAGGCGTAGGATTTAATAAATAGTCGCCGTCTTTATAGCCGACAGTAGCAGCGCCTACCGGGCCGTTAAAAGGCAAACCTGAAACCGCCAAGGCAGCAGAGGCACCCAGTAAAGCAGGAATTTCGGGATCAACTTCAGGATTGAGCGATACGACTGTAGCAATGATCTGAACTTCGTTGGTATAGCCCTCAGGGAAAAGAGGACGAATAGGACGGTCAATCAAACGAGATGTTAAAGTCTCTTTTTCACTGGGACGACCTTCTCTCTTAAAAAAGCCGCCGGGTATTTTACCCGCCGCGTAAGCTTTTTCTTGATAGTTAACAGTCAACGGAAAAAAGTCGCCGCCGCTTGCTTGTTTTTTACCGACGACGGTGACCAACAGTGTCGTACCATCTACATCGATCATGACAGCGCCGTCTGCTTGACGTGCTATTTCACCAGTTTCTAATTTAACGAGCCGATCGCCGTACTGAAATTCTTTCCTGATAGGATTCACTATAAGGTTCCTTTGTGTAGAGGTTGTTTAAAAATTGGTTCAATCCATGAAATGTTAAAACAGAAACGGCACAACAGGGTTGTGCCGTTTCTTTGTTCTATTACTTACGTAATCCGAGACGGTCAATCAAAGTGCGGTAACGGCTTACGTCTTTATTTTTCAGGTAATCCAGCAACTTACGACGCTGATTAACCATGCGCAACAATCCGCGACGCGAATGGTTGTCTTTTTTATGTTCAGCAAAGTGCGGTGTTAAATGGGTGATATGCGCGGTCAATAAGGCGACTTGAACTTCAGGCGAACCTGTGTCGGTTTCTGACAAGCGATATTCTTCTACAACCGCTTTTTTTTGTTCTGCTGTAAATGGCATTTGTAATCCCTATTTAGATTAAAAATTAAAAAATAAAGCCGCCGACATGGCGGCTCCTTAGTTACACTGTTTCCGCGATAGGGTGTAGAAACAGGTGTATTCTTTCTGCCTGGGCAATGTAGCTCAGGCCAACTCGTTGCTCATATTAAACAACTTCTTAGGCGCTAGTTTACCATCCATTAGCATTTCTCCCAAGCCTAAAAAGACCGCATCATTGTACATCCGCACCGTGCCTTGTTGATTTTCCACGCTTTCGCTTGCTGCGTCGCCGACAAGCGAAAGGTTGAGCGACTGGCCGTACTTTATGCAAATTGTCTGCTCATCGGACAACTGCACAGCGGGCAGCGCTTCCAACGGTTTATCGACATTAATCAGGCACTCAAACAAGCTTTGCTGATCCATTGCCGCCAATTGTTCGATGGTTTTGGCATTTTCGATAGTGAATTGCCCGGCTTCCAGTCGGCGCAATTCCTTTACCGTTCCGCCGCAGCCCAAAGCATGCCCGATGTCTTCCGCCAGCGAGCGGATATAAGTGCCTTTTGAACAAAATACGTCCAGCGTCAACTGATCCGGTTGCTCAGCGAGGGCTTTGGAATCGGTCAGCAACTTCAATTCAAATAGGGTGATACGCCTGGCTTTGCGCTCAACCGTTTTGCCTTCCCGCGCCAATTCATACAGCTTTTTACCGTTATGCTTTAAAGCCGAATACATGGGGGGAACTTGATCGATTTCGCCGGTAAATTTTTCCAGGCAGGCCTGTATGTCGTCGATGGATAGCTCGGGCACCGGCTTAGTCTCTATAACCGTACCTTCCCGATCGCCGGTATCGGTCATGACTCCGAGCTGAATAACAACTTGATAACGCTTATTGTCATCGAGCATCAACGCCGACACTTTGGTCGCTTCGCCAAAACAAAGCGGCAACAAACCGGTAGCCAGCGGATCAAGACTGCCGGTGTGCCCCGCTTTATTGGCGTTAAACAAGCGCCTGACTTCCTGCAAGGCTTTGTTTGAAGAAACGCCCAGGCGCTTATCTAACAGCAATATGCCGTGAATATTGCACCCGGACTTGCGTTTACTCATCTGAACTAACCTTCGTCGCGCTTATCCAAACCACTCAACAGTTCCGATACCCGCATGCCGGTATCAAACGAGTCATCGTAATAAAAACGCAAATCCGAGATGTGCCGCAAACGCATCCTTTTGGCTAATTGATGCCGGATGACCGGCGACATTTCGTTAAGCAATTTAACATTGGCTTTTTTGCCTTGCTCATCAACATTCAATACCGTGACGTACACTTTTGCAACGGCGAGGTCTTTAGTGACTACAACTTCATTGATAGTAATAAATCCCAGCCTGGAGTCATCAATATCACGCTGCAAAACCAAAGAAAGCTCTTTTTGCATCTGCGATGAAACGCGGGCATTACGACCGAATTCTCTTGCCATAAGGTTTATAGTTCCCGTTTAACTTCTATGCGTTCAAACACTTCGATCTGATCGCCGGGCTGTACATCGTTGTAATTTTTCACGCCGATACCGCATTCCATGCCCATTTTGACCTCGGCCGCATCATCTTTAAAGCGACGCAAAGATTCCAACTGCCCTTCATAAATCACCACGTTATTACGCAGAACCCGTATAGGCAGATTTCTCTTCACATAACCGTCAATGACCATACAACCGGCGACCGCACCGAATTTCGGCGATTTAAAGACATCGCGCACTTCGGCAAGACCGACAATCTGCTCTCTGATTTCAGGCGCCAACATGCCGCTGATGGCTTTTTTAACCTCATCAATCGCTTCATAAATGATGCTGTAGTAATGCAGGTCGATGCCTTTTTCTTCAATCAGTCTTCGCGCAGCTGCGTCAGCCCGGACATTAAAGCCCATCAGGATCGCACCGGAAGCCAATGCCAAGTTCGCATCGCCTTCATTAATGCCGCCGACACCGCCAAAAACGACTTTAACTTCGACTTCGTCGTTCGACAGCCCGATCAAGGAGCTGCGCAATGCTTCCAAACTGCCCTGAACATCGGTTTTAAGCACCAAGTTGACGCAGGCGATTTCACCGGTCGTCATTCTGGAGAATACTTCGTCCAGCTTGGAGGCTTGTTGCACGGCATGTCGGGACAGTTTCTTGCGGTCTTCACGATGCTTGGCCAAATCTTTGGCAATACGTTCGTTTTGTACTACCAGAAATTCATCACCGGCATTCGGTGTGCCCGAAAGCCCTAGAATCTCAACCGGCGCACAAGGCCCGGCTTCTTTGATGGCTACACCGTTTTCGTTAAACATGGCTCGAACACGACCATATTCATGGCCGCACAACACCATTTGACCACTTTCCAGAGTACCTTTTTGAATCAGTACCGTTGCCACAACACCACGACCTTTATCGAGTCTTGACTCAATAACAATACCTGATGCAGCGCCTTCAACAGGGGCTTTCAATTCAAGAATTTCAGTTTGAACAATCAACGCTTCGATTAATTCATCAATACCTTCACCGGTTTTTGCAGAGATCTTGAGGAACTGCACATCGCCGCCCCACTCTTCCGCAAGCACGTTGATGGTAGACAACTCTTGCATCACTTTGTCGGGATTGGCGTCGGGCTTGTCAATCTTATTCATCGCCACAATAATCGGCACATTGGCCGCTCGGGCATGCTCAACCGCTTCCCGGGTTTGCGGCATAACGCCGTCATCCGCCGCAACAACGACAATTACCACGTCGGTAACGTCCGCGCCTCTGGCACGCATGGCGGTAAACGCCGCGTGACCCGGTGTATCTAAAAAGGTTACCGACCCGTGATCGGTTTTTACCTGATAGGCACCGATATGCTGGGTAATACCGCCCGCTTCACCGGCGGCAACACGGGTTTTACGAATGTAATCCAGCAGCGAGGTTTTACCGTGATCGACGTGCCCCATGATGGTAACAATCGGCGCTCGCGGCAATTCGACGCGATTATCTTCTTCTTGCGCCTCAGCCAGCATTTCCTGCTCAAGATCGTCATCACTCTGCATAATCGCTTTGTGACCCATTTCTTCAACCAAAATTGCCGCTGTTTCCTGATCTATGCTTTGATTAATAGTCGCCATAATGCCGAGCTTCATCAGATGCTTGATCACCATGGCAGCCTTAACGCTCATCTTTTGCGCAAGATCGGACACAATAATCATTTCCGGTATGGTGACCTCTTTTACGATAGGTTCAACCGGCATTTCAAATTGATGTTTGCCTTCAGCCTTTACACTGACGCGCTCAGTCTTCTTGCCTTTTTTCTTGGTTTTTTTGGTATCTCTACCGCCCGCTCCGGCACGCGATCCTTCTTCCTGTTTTTTTCTATGCAAAATTTCTTGTTTGGCCGATGCTTGCTGCCTTACTTTGTCAGCATTTCTTTTGATGGACTCTTCCAGTCGAAGATCTTTTTCCTGCTGTTTTTTTCTGGCTTCTGTCGCTTCTTTGGCTTTAACCGACTGTTCATGGTCAATTTTATTTTCTTCCGAAACCGGCACGACTTTAGCCTCTTCTTCGACTGCCGAAGATGGCACTTCAGGCACGATAGCCACTTCAGCCGCAACGGGTTCGACGGCAGCCTTAACTTCCGGTTCAATTACAACTTCTTCTGCCTTTTGCTCCAAAACGACTTCTTTTGCTTTTACCGGTTCTTCAACGGGAGGAAGATTTTCGGCTTGCTTTGCAATCTGCTCTTCGAGAGCATGCTTGGCCAACTCCGAATTTTTTTGTTCGTCAGAATCCGCTACTTCACTGCGTTTTATATAGGTTTTCTGTTTGCGAACTTCAACGCTGATGGTTTTGGTAGTACTGCCTGGTACGCTTGCCTGCTTAAGCTCGCTCACAGTTCTGCGCTTTAAAGTCACCCGTTTCAGTGAACCTTCGACCGCGCCTTCATCCTTGCCATGGCGTTTGCGCAAATGCGCAAGCAGCTGCATTTTTTCGTCTTCATTAATAACATCATCAGGGGCACTCGCAGACAAGCCTGCTTCTTTCAACTGCTCTAATAATCGTTCCAGAGGAATTTTTACCACCTCTGCTAATTGCCGTACCGTTTTATTACTCATTTCATACCCCTTACCTACTCGCCTGTTCCTCAGCAAACCAAGGCTCACGCGCCTTCATAATCAATTTTGCCGCCCGATCTTCGTTTATTCCCGGAAAATTCAACAAATCATCTACCGATTGTTCTGCCAAATCATCCATCGTAATAATGCCTTGGCTTGCCATATCATAAGCCAAATCCCTGTCCATGCCTTCCATTTCCAGCAAATCCTGTGCAGGTTCGGCCGTTTCTATTTTTTCTTCAGCGGCAATAGCGCTGATCAGCAAAGCGTCTTTAGCACGGCTTCTAAGTGCATTAACCAGCTCTTCATCAAAGCCTTCAATTTCCAGCATTTCACTGACCGGAACATAGGCGATTTCTTCAACCGTATTAAAGCCCTCTTCAACCAGAATCAAGGCGATGTCTTCATCGATATCCAGTTGATCGATAAACATTTGTTTTATCTTGTCAGCCTCGGCTTCACTGTTTTGTTCGGCTTTGGAAGCATCGATAACATTCAACTCCCAACCCGTTAATTGCGTTGCAAGACGTACATTTTGTCCGCCACGGCCTATAGCCTGGGACAAATTGTCCGAACTTACCGCCAAATCCATACTGTGTTTGTCTTCATCGACAACGATGGACTGGATTTCAGCCGGTGACATCGCATTAATCACGAACTGGGCATCACTTGGATTCCAAAGGATAATATCAACGCGCTCTCCAGCCAGTTCATTTGAAACCGACTGCACTCTTGATCCTCTCATGCCAACGCAAGCGCCGACCGGGTCCAATCTGGGATCATTGCCCTTGACGGCAATCTTGGCTCTGGAACCGGGATCACGCGCCGCCCCCATCACTTCGATCAAGCCTTCGCCCACTTCAGGCACCTCAAGACGAAACAATGCAATCAACAATTCCGGTGCGGTTCGACTGACAAACAATTGAGGACCGCGCGGCTCTGAACGTACATCCTTCAAATAACCCCTGATTCTATCGCCAATGCGAATAGCTTCACGGGGAATCATGTCTTCTTTGGCGATATAAGCTTCGACATGCCCACCCAAGTCCAGGTAAACACTGCCCTTTTCAATGCGCTTTACGATACCGGTAATCAGCTCGCCCACACGACTCTGATAGGCGTCAACAATTTTCTTGCGCTCAGCTTCCCTGACTTTATGAATAATAACCTGCTTGGCAGTCTGCGCAGCGATACGGCCGAAATCGACAGATTCAATTTCCTCTTCCACCAAATCACCGATCTGGACATCCGGATTATCAAACCTTGCAACTTCCAGCAGCACTTGCGTTTCCGGAAATTCCACATCGCCGT